>JABLTL010066926.1_pt1 | contig 10310 bp, 6 predicted proteins | sample 7160151 | NCBI WGS metagenome assembly JABLTL01 (sample SAMN14651223, study PRJNA627086) | human gut metagenome | isolation source: feces | host: Homo sapiens
GAAAGTCTACGTAGGTGCCGGATCTCATCTGTGCTAAGGGCACCAGCAGAAGGGTGTCTGTTTTTCTATGTGAGTCCCCCGGTTTCTGTGCATCGCGCAGAGGATATATGGTAGTTGGATATTGGAGATAAAAGATAAGAGATAAGAGATAAGAGGTTATTTTTTGTGGGAGAAGGTCACAGAAAATCAGAGAGATATCGCGCGAATTTATGTGATCGGCATAAATTCTGTGCATTGCGCAGTGTGTTGCTGGGCACGGGGGAACGTTAGCCAAAATGCCGGCTGGGTTGAGACGGAAGATGATAGAAATTGACAGTGAAATACTGAGGCTTTATAATATAAATAAAGAGAAATGATATATCATTTAAGATGAAAGGATATAAGCGTGGAGAAAGAGTTATTGTATAAGAAAATCTATGATGATTTGCTGGAGGCTATTGAAAAAGGGATATATCCGCCCGGTTCGAAGCTTCCTTCCGAAAAGGAATTGATGGAACAGTATAATGTGAGCAGAATCACCAGTAAAAAGGCTCTGGAAATGCTGGCTGACCGGAATATTATTGTCAGGATGCCGGGAAAGGGTTCGTTTGTACTGGAAGAGAATGAGCAGGACAGAGAGAATCTTCCGGCGGTGCCGCAGACCGTGGAACCGGTAAGAAAAGGGAAAATGCTGGGTGTTATTCTGGATTTTTTCAGTGGTTTCTTTGGGTGTGAGCTGATAGCCGGGATTGAGCATGAGTGTTGGTCTAAAAATTATCATATGATCCTGAAGTGTACCTACGGAAATGTGGAGGCAGAGAGCAGAGCAATTGACGAACTGATGGAACTTGGTGTTGACGGGATTATTCTGATGTGTGTGCAGGGGGAAAATTACAGTACAAGGATTGTGAAGCTTGCACTGGATAAATTTCCGGTAATACTGGTCGACCGGGCGCTTAAAGGACTTCCGATTCCCTGTATTGGCACAGATAATTACAGGGCAGCCCAGGATCTGGTGAATATCTTGCTGGAAGAAGGACATGAAAAGATTTGTTTTGTATCCCAGGCTCCGTTGGAGACATCTTCTGTGGAGGAACGGTTTAATGGGTACAGGGATACCATGCTCGAACACAAGATCCTGACGAATGAAGATCTGTGGATGATCGACCTGGACAGTCTGGTTGAAAATATCGAAGAAACCAGGGAAAAAGAAAAAAAGGTAATGGAAGCGATTGAAAACTATGTGGAAAATCATCCGCAGGTGACTGCCTTTTTTACGGTTGATCTGCAGACAGGTGTACTGGTGTATAGAGTATTGCAGAAAAAGAATCTCAGGAAAGAGATTGTCTTTTTTGATGGTGTGGAAGAGGGATATGAGTTTCACACGTATTGCACGCACGTTATGCAGGGGCAGTACCTTATGGGGGCAATGGCGGTGAAAAATCTGTGTCGTCTTATCAAAGGAGGCGAAGTGGAATTACGGAAATATGTCCCGTACAGTATTATCAGAAAAGATCCACAGATGTAAAAGAAACAGGTGATGTTTGATATAACAGTTTTGAAAAAAGAATTGACATATTAATATATCAATAGTATGATATGAATGTACAAGGGTGTATGCAAAAATAAAATATAAGAAAAGGAGAAGCTGTATGAAGTTAATGCATTCAGAATGGCAGGACAGAGTAAAGCACTGGGTTCGTACATTGAGAGATGATTTTTATGAACCGTTGGGGGAAATTCGATGGGAAGCTTTTCGAACCATGGATCATCTATCTCCGGAAGAAGCATTACAGGGGCACTTTATGTCGACAGAACCAGGCTTTATATGGGGGAAAACCTGGGAATACTGTTGGTTTAAAGGCACTGTGATCCTTCCTAAAGCAGCAGAAGGAAAGAGAATCGTGATGAACCTGGATGCCGGAGGAGAATCCACCGTATTTGTCAATGGAAAGGCATTCGGAAATTACCGTGCGGCATGGGTGGATGAACCACATCAGTTTATTGAAGATAACTGTCTGGCAGTCAGCGGAAAAGAAGGCGACACCTATGAGATCCTGATGGAAACATATGCAGGTCATTTTTATCCGGAGGCACCAACGGGGGGCTGCGCGACGGGACCGGTGTTGCCGGGGGCATATACAGATCCGAAAAAAGAAGGGGCAAGATGTGTTCTGGGTACTTCCACTTTTGGAGTGTGGAACGAAGATGCATATCAGCTGTTTATGGATGTGGATACACTGGGACGTCTTCTGGAAACGATGGATTCCACAACACTGCGTGCTGCGAAAATTGCAAAAGCATTAGAGAAATTTACACTGATCGTGGATTTTGAACAGCCGCGGGAAGCACGGATCGCATCTTATAAAGAAGCGAGAGAAGCATTAAGACCGCTGATGGAAGCAAAGAACGGTTCTACGATGCCGGTATTCTATGCGATTGGTAATGCGCATCTGGACCTGGCATGGTTATGGCCGATGGAAGAGACACATCGGAAAACAGAGCGTACCTTTGCGGCACAGCTGCGTCTGATCGAGCAGTATCCGGAATATAAATATGTGCAGAGTCAGCCTGCAGCATATGAGATGTGCCGGAAGTATTATCCGGAGTTGTTTGAACGGATCAAAGAAGCGATCAAAGGTGGCCAGTGGATCGCTGATGGAGCTATGTGGGTAGAGCCGGATACCAATATGGCCAGCGGTGAGGCACTGATCCGTCAGTTGGTTCACGGAAAACGCTACTATAAAGAAGAGCTGGGAGTGGACAGTGAAGTATTATGGCTTCCGGATACATTTGGCTATACGGCAGCACTGCCACAGATTCTGAAAGGCTGTGGCGTGAATTATCTGGTAACACAGAAAATTTTCTGGTCTTATAACGAAGGAGAACAGTTCCCGTATCATTACTTCACCTGGCAGGGTATGGACGGCAGTGAGATTGATTCTTTCTTACCGACCAGTTATACCTATCGGACACATCCGAGTGAAGTAAATAAAATCTGGAAGAATCGTGTGCAGGTGCAGGATCTGGATGCTTTCCTGCTTCCGTTCGGATATGGAGATGGTGGCGGCGGCCCGGCAAGAGATTTTATCGAATCTGCAAAACGTCAGGAAGATCTGGAAGGCGGCGTAAAAGTAAAAATGGCAGGTCCGCTGGAATTCTTCCACGATATGGAAGCGCAGGGCGGCCCGGCAAATACTTATGTTGGAGAATTGTATTTCAGCGCCCACAGAGGAACGTATACTTCTCAGGCGATGGTAAAACAGAACAACAGAAGATGCGAACTGGCACTGCGTGAGATGGAGATGTGGAGTACTCTGGCAATGAATAAAGGCATGGCCTATGATTTTTCCAAAGCAGATGCTTTATGGAAAAAACTTCTGTTACATCAGTTCCATGATATTCTTCCGGGTTCCAGTATTGCAAAAGTTTATGTGGATGCAGAAAAAGCGTTTCATGAGATTCTGGATGGTGTGGAAGAATTGCAGGCAGATGCACTGAGTGAGCTGACCGATCAGAAAGAATCTCAGGCAGTGACCGTATTTAACTCTTTAAGTTTTCCGAGAAAGATGCTGGTAGAGCTTCCGGCTGCATTTGCAAACGGAGCGAAAACAGTGGATGGAACCGCTGTACAGGTACAGAAGATCGGTGATACTGTGAAAGCTTCCGTAGAAGTACCGTCCTGTGGAGCAGTTTCTCTGATTCCGGCAGAAGGTCAGGGGGAAGAAAAGGCAGTTGCAGTAGAAACATGTGATGGTGGATTTACCATGGAAAACAGCCAGGTAAAAGCAGTCATAAACGAAAAAGGCGAGGTGATTTCTTTCGTACTGAAAGAGTCCGGAAGAGAGTTCGCAGCAGATGCCATGAACCGCTTCCATCTGTACAAAGATGTACCACGTATGTTTGATGCATGGGATATTGATTCCAATTATATCGATCAGGAAATTGAGGCGGCAAAAAATGTTGCGGTTTCCATGGAAGCAGATGGTCTGGAAGGCGTGCTGAAAGTAACCGGAGAGATCAGCAATTCCACCTTTACACAGTATATCCGTCTGGCGGCAGACAGCCGAAGAATCGAGTTTGAGACAGAGGTTGACTGGAAAGAAATGCATCGTCTGTTAAAGGCAGGATTCCCGGTAAATGTTTATGCGGAAAATGGTATCAATGAGATGCAGTTCGGATTCGTGGAACATCCGACACATCGTTCCAGAGCTTATGACAAAGATCGGTTTGAAGTATGCAATCACCGTTACAGTGCACTTGCTGACGGCGCACATGGTGCAGCGGTGTTGAATGACTGTAAATACGGAATCAGTATGAATGGAAATGCTCTGGAGCTGACACTGCTTCGTGCAGGTACCTGCCCGGAAATGTGTGCAGATAACAGAGTTCATCACTTCACCTATGCATTTACCGCATGGGAGGGAAGTTTTGCAGAGAGTGATGTGGCAAGACAGGGGTACGAACTGAATGTAAAACCGGTAGTTGCCGGCGGTGCAGTACCGACGTTCAGTGCACTCACCATTGATAAAGAGAATGTTATTCTGGATACCATGAAACCGGCAGAAGACGGAAGTGGAGATATTATTCTTCGTCTGTATGAATCCAAGAAGGCTGCGGTTTTGGCAACAGTTACTTTATCGGATCTGTTACAGGGAGAGAAGGTTTATCTTTGCGATATGCTGGAGAACTGTAAGGAAGAGATTTTGGTGGAAAACGGAGAGATTTCGTTGAACTTCCGGGCGTTTGAGGTTAAGACGGTTCGGATTAAGAAGTAAAATAATAGTGTTCTGAAGGGGACGAACCCGCAGGACGCACATAGAAAAACAGACACCCGCTGGTAACGCACAGCTGAGCTAGTCACCAACTACGACTAAGTTCACGATGGTCAGCTGACCATCGCGAAAGTTTACGTAGGTGCCGGATCTCATCTGTGCTAAGGGCACCAGCAGAAGGGTGTCTGTTTTTCTATGTGCGTCCTGCGGGTTCTGTGTACTGGCAGGGGGATAGTTTTTGTAATACTAGAGCGTGTCTGAAAAAGGCTTTTTGCAAACTGGGACTCGCAGATTGCGGAAATGATTTTTCAGACACGCTCTAAGGGGTAAAATATTATTTTGGGGTGGCGGAAACTGTGGTTGTGGTTCTGGTGTGAAAGTGGTCCCAGAGTTTGTTGCAGAGGACTGTGTAGGCAGCACCGAAGATGTTAGTTCCGATACGGAGGGCCAGGGCGTAGGGAAGACCGAAGAGGGTGGTGGCGATGGAGAGGGCACCAAAGGTGTTGAAAACGGTCTGCCATGGATAGCTTGCAGAGTAGCCAACGCCGATTCCGCCGATCATTCCGATGTAGGGATACATGTTTTCCGGGAGCAGGAGATAGAGAACCAGAAAAACAGCGCATCCGATGATGTTATATAATCCCCTTGGAACAGCACGCTGTTCACAGTCTTTTGTAAAAGGAAGACATACGGACATACAGGCGATTCCTGCCCACATGGCACGGGGAAGGCCGGCCAGGTTCATAAAAAGCATGGCGCTGGATACGATAAAGGTCAGTTTCAGGTACCAGCGGCTTCTTGCGGAATGTAAATCAAATTCCCGGAAAAGATCTGAGAATGTTCTGCGATAGGGACGATGTTTCTGGTTTTTATAGAAGATTCCCATACACAGGAGCATTCCCGCAAAAAGACCGATGACACGAAGCAAGAAGGCATATCCCTGCACATCATATCCGGTCAGAAGGAGATAACCAAGAACAAAAGTGGAATGGTTATACATAATAACATTATGACATCCGAGAATCATCAGCAGAAGGATGCAGGTCAGGTGTACCGGAAATGCTGCCAGGGGAGGAAGCATATTTGCCAGACGTGGACCGGTCATGAGAATCGCAAAGAGGAGGGCAATAACGCCAAGTCCATGGGTGGTGCGGATTCCAAAATCAGCCTGTCGGAGAACTAAAACCGCCAGAAGTACGGTAACACCTACGACGCTGTTTTCGCTTCCGAGAAATCTGCTGAACAGAGAGACCACCGCCACACAAAAAGCCATGACCAGATAAACTTTAAAATTGTAAACCAGAATATGGCGTCTTTTTTCTTGGGGATTGGTTGTCTTATGAATCAATTGTTTGGATCCGGCAGAGCTTAACTGTAGTTCCTGATAAAAAGTCATATGATTTATCATCCTTTCTTTTTTGTTGGTTGAAAAGTAAAACGTAGAGGGAACTATAACGCAAAACAGATGAAAGGTCAAGAGAAAAATCATTTTTTAGTGCCTGGCACTACTCCTGTGCATATACTATCCTGAGCCTAAAATTATGAGGTTATAATAAAATGTCAACCACGCTTATACAATCTGTGCAATCCTATACCGACCACGGCAAGCTGCAGATCCAGCTTGTCTCTCAGATCCAGAATCGGCCTGTCCAGGGAGCGAAAATCAGTATCAGCTACACCGGAGCCCCCGGGCAGCCACTAGAACAATTACGGACCAACAGCAGTGGTCAGACCGAAACCATCGAACTGGCGGCACCACCGGTGGAGTACAGCCTGCAGCCATCGGAAGAACAACCTTATTCGGAATATACTCTGAAGGTGGAAGCCGAAGGCTATGAACCCATAGAAGTATCCGGAAGTGAGATCCTGTCCGGTGAGATCAGCAGACAGAAAATAAAACTCCGGCCGATCAGCGATGGTAACTATGAAGATGTGGTGATTCCGGATCATACGTTGTTTGGTAATTATCCGGAAAAAATACCGGAAGAAGAAGTTAAACCGGTCAACGAATCCGGAGAAATTGTGTTGAGTCGTGTAGTGATACCGGAATATGTAGTAGTACACGATGGATCACCAGCAGATTCCACTGCTGATAATTATTATGTAAGATATCGGGATTATATAAAAAACGTGGCATGCAGCGAGATATACGCAACCTGGCCACCTGAGACGATCAAGGCGAATGTTCTGGCAATCATGTCTTTTACTCTGAACCGGGTTTATACGGAGTGGTACAGAAACAAACAGTACGACTTTACCATTACATCCTCCACTGCCTTCGATCACAAATGGATATACGGTCGCAATATTTTCGACAGTATATCCAACATAGTGGATGAACTCTTCGAAAACTATTTGTCACGTCCGAATGTCCGTCAGCCGATTCTGACCCAGTACTGTGACGGACAGCGGGTGACCTGCCCGCAGTGGATGAGTCAGTGGGGAAGTAAGTATCTGGGTGATCAAAATTACACAGCCATCGAAATCATCAGAAACTATTATGGGGAAAGTATGTATATCAATTCCGCAGAAGAGATTTCGGGAATCCCGGCATCCTGGCCGGGCTACGATCTGGATATCGGAGCAAGTGGCATGAAAGTCAGGCAGATTCAGGAACAGTTAAATACTATCGGGGAAGTTTATACAGAAGTTCCCAGGGAACCGGTGGATGGCATATACGGAGAGCGAACGAAAGAAGCAGTACGGCAGTTTCAGTCCGTTTTTGGACTGGGACAGACAGGAGTCGTTGATTATCCGACCTGGTATAAGATCCAGGAAATCTATGTGGGAATTACGAGAATCGCAGAGCTATATTGAAGGAATTATTCCTGTTCACTGATAAGATCCCGCGAAGCGTGTTACCGGGAACGGAGTGAACAGGAACAGAAAAAATGTCGGTAATTGAAGTATTACATTTTTGACATGGGCAATGAAAAGGATTATAATTAATAATCAGGGAAGTATACGTAACGTGAAGTAACAGGAGGAAATACCAGAAAGTGATAAGAAAAGAATGGAAACGTATGCTGGCACTGTCTATGACATATATAATGACTTTGTCTGTGGCAGCGCCAGTCAAGGCTGCTGAAGAAGAACTCGGTGTACCGACAGCGGAAACAGCAGCAGAAGTACAGGAAACACCGGAACAGTTTGAGACAAGAACAGGATACCATTTATCAGAGGGATATACCTATGTACTGAATAACGGGTTTGTGATTCTGCAGGCAGATGGTTCGCCACAGATCACACCGGTTGCTACCCCGGAACCAACACCAAGTGAAACGCCAACGCCGACGCCGACACAGACACCGGAGCCGACTGTAACACCGACGCCGGCAGGAGAGAATACTCCAACACCCACACCGGGTCAGGAAGGTGCAGAACCACAGGAAGTGACAGAACAGCCCACGCCGGAGCCTACACCGGCACCGGAGACCACACCGGAAGCTGCGCAGGAGACTGCGGTGGAAGAAAATATCCCGGTTATTACAGCATTTCCACAGTCTGTGGAAGTACCGGTGACGGTAGAGGATTACCGTTTCTGGACAGTATCTGCCAGCAGAAAAGCGGCACAGGCGAAAGTGGTTCAGGAGATCAAAGAAGAGAAGTCACAGGATTCCCGGAGTGTGGGAAGGCTGGAAGAAGGCGGTATCTGTTATATTTTAAGAAAGGAAGACGGATGGTACTACGTGGAATCCGGAACCGTTCGTGGTTTTGTGGAGAAAAAAGCGCTTCGCAGGATCGGAGATAAGAATGAGGCACTGCTTACTCCGGTATATGCAACAGAGCTGGTTGCGCCGGCAGAAAATCAGGCATATGCATATTACCGGGCAACGATTCAGCAGACTGCAGCAAAGAAGCATTATGCACTCTGCAAAGGAGATGAACTGAATATCAGGGCGGACAAGAGCACAGACAGTGAGATTGTCGGAACGATGAAAAAGGGAAATCTCTGTTATATTCTTGCAGATGAGACAGAAGAGTGGGTATATGTGGAATCCGGAGAAGTTCGTGGGTTTGTAAAAAAGGAATATCTGCAGACAGGCAGGAAAGTGAAGAAAAAAGTGAATAAGACCGGAGCGGATCGTTTTACGCTGGCGGTTGCCAGGGTAGATCCGAAGGAAAATCCGGCACGTTATTATACGTTGACTTCGGTGAAAACGGGAATTCCGGACGGGGCGATCCGTGATTCGATCGTGGATTATGCCAGTGGATTCCTTGGAACTGTCTGGAAGGAAGAAGGAACCAGCCTTTGCGAAGGAATTGATACCAGCGAGTTTGTTGAGAAGATTTATGAGGCATACGGATATAATGTCACGGATAAAGACGGAAATATACAGGAACAGGGAAAGGTTTCTGTGGATCAGGCAAAACCCGGTGATGTGATCTGCTATGGATCCGGGGAAGAAACAAGTGCAGCCGGTATTTATGTGGGTGACGGCAAGATGGTACAGGCTTCTGAGACGAGAGGCAAGGTGGTAACAGTAAAGATAGATCCGGAACAGGAGAGCTTTGCCCTGGAGCTTTTTGAAGATACGAAAGTGATTGCAGGAAGTAAGGATATCAGTGAAGTGAATGCAACGGAAGCAATGTACGGACAGGATCTGGGACTTTTTAAGCTGACATATTACTGTGCGTGTGCGAAGTGTTGTGGAAAGGCAACCGGAATTACTGCTTCCGGAGCGAGGGTTGCGGAAGGAGAAACGATCGCGGTGGATCCTTCGGTGATTCCTTATGGAACGAAAGTTATTATTAATGGACATATTTTTACGGCACAGGATTGCGGCAGTGGAGTAAAGCAGAATCATATTGATATCTATGTGGATGATCATGAGCGGGCTCTGGCACTGGGGTGCAATTATGCGGATGTGCATTTGATGAAGTGAGAAGAGACTGCCACACTCTGGGTAGGGTGTGGCAGTTTTTTACTTTACGGGAAATTGCTTTACAGTAAAGTAGAAAACGCTCCGCGAAGATGCTCCAGGGCACATTCGTTGTTCATGATCAGATAAGAACACTGCGTATCGGAAGAAACCGGGTGAGGATTTCGACAAATGTATACACAATTAAGTGAAAATCAGGAAAAAATTGGAAAATAAAAAGGATTTTGTGAGGAAAGAGTGGAATATATTTAACAGAATAGATGAAAATAGAATGGTTTTTACTGTTTTTGGTAATAGAAGGGGTGATGTATTTGAATATCAGGGAACAGGCAGAGGAGCGGGAGTTTCAGTATCTGAGCCGGTATGCTTCACACAGCAGAGAGTCGAAGGGCAGAGAGCGTGTGGAGGAGGAGTGTGATATCCGGACGGTGTATCAGAGGGATCGGGATCGGATTATTCATTCGAAGGCGTTTCGACGGTTGAAGGATAAGACACAGGTGTTTCTTGCGGCGCAGGGAGATCATTATCGGACCAGACTGACACATACGCTGGAGGTATCACAGACGGCGCGGACGATCGCGAAGGCGCTGGAACTGAATGAGGATCTGGTGGAAGCAATTGCGCTGGGGCATGATCTGGGGCATACACCGTTCGGACATGCCGGTGAAGCGGC
>JABLTL010126047.1_pt1 | contig 10304 bp, 13 predicted proteins | sample 7160151 | NCBI WGS metagenome assembly JABLTL01 (sample SAMN14651223, study PRJNA627086) | human gut metagenome | isolation source: feces | host: Homo sapiens
AAATATTTTATGATGTCTATAACTACTAATAGTAACTTTTTCTTTATTATCACCTATATAAAAATGTATACCCTTTTTAAAATAATAATCTTTATAATCAAAATTACTAAGTAATTTAACTTCACCCTTAAGTCCATGAGTATTAACAAGTTTCCCAACATATACATATTTCATACACTTCACCTAAATTTATACATAATTATAGAACCACTTACACCCACATTCAAACTTTCACATTTACTATTCATTGGTATATTTATTCCTTCATCAGCCTTTTCTTTTATATAACTACTAATTCCTTTACCTTCACTACCAAGTACTAAAGCATAATCTTTTACTTCACTATTATCTAAATTAATGCTTCCATGCATATCAGCATAATATACTTTTATACCCATATCATGTATTTTATCTATAGCTTGATTTAAATCCATTCTAACTATATTCATATTAAACATACATCCTTCAGTACTTCTAATTAATTTATCATTATATATATTAACTGAATCCATACTAAGTACTATAGTACTTACATTAAATGCAAGCGCACTTCTTATTATGGTACCCACATTACCAGGATCTTGCACATTATCTAATAACACTATTTTTTTACCTACTATTTTATCAGACAAAAAGAATTTAACAACACCCATTATATTAGGAGTACTTTTAAGTAAACTAATCTTCTCTAAACATTTATCACTTACTATAGTAGTTTTAACATCATAACTTATACTACATTTATTACTTTTAATTACTTCTAAAAGAATCCCGCTTTTATAAGCCTCTTCTACAAGATGTTCCCCTTCAACAATAAACATATTATTTTCAAGTATATACTTCTTATCTCTTAATTTCTTAAAAAATAATATCTTTTCATTATTAACACTATCTATCATTACTCCTCCTTTAAACTTCTCTTATTATTTAAATAATCTGGTTTATAAAACTTAACAGTATTCCAAAACTCTTTACTATGATTAAAATGTATAAAATGTACAAGTTCATGAACAATTACATAATCAATATCATCTACATTACATTTAATAAGTTCACTATTTAAAGTAATAAGCTTCTTACTTTTATTACAATATCCCCACTTTCTAACCATTTTTCTAATACTAACTTTTGGAAAAGGAATACTTTTATTATTCATTTTATTATATACAACACTTACTCTTTCTACTAAGAAACTTTTACTCATTTTCTTTAAAAACTTATCTAAGTCATCTTCTTGTTTTACATAAATATAATCTTCCACTATTTTAGGACTTTTAATAGTATTTAGTATAACTACTTTATATTCTTTACCTAAATAATAAAACTTTTTTGCTTTCTCACACTTCTTTAACATAATATTATACATCTTAGTAATATAACCAATATTATCATTTACTAAATTAGTTATATATAAGTTACTAGTTAACATATTAGTAGTAACATACACTTTTAAATCATCTTTAACCCTTATATAAGTATTCTTAATATTCTTTTTAATAATAACTACTTCTACACTCTCTCCATCAATTAATACTTTCATAATTAAAGTATACCATAGTTTAAAACAAAAATAAAGAGTACATAAGAAAAAGTTCTACTACGCATTTTTTAATTTTTTTGATTTCTGCATAATAGAACTATTTACTCTTTTTCACCTTATAAAGTACATTTAGTTAATTAAAAAAAACATTTATTAAAATGCTTTTAATCCAAGTTAAGCTTTAACAGTTTCCTCTGTTTCTTCCTTAACTAAAGGTACAACTCCTAATGTATATCCAATAGGTTCAAGAAGTCTAATCAAAGTATTAATTTGAGGACTATTTAAATTATTTTCTATTTTAGCAACAGTTTCTCTAATAATTCCAGCACGTTCTCCAACTTCTCTTTGACTCAAATGTTGGCTCTTTCTAGCAACAACAATTTGACGTATAACTTCTTTTTCCAATTCCTTTAATTCCTCTTCCTTTAATAATTCTTCTTCAGTTTTTACGATATTTTCTTTTTTTGGTCTTCCCATTTTCCTTCACCGATTACTATTGTACCAAAAAATTGTACAAAGTCAACCTTTTTTTAAGATTTTTCTTTATTTAATACAAAACACAGCATACAATGGAACTGTTTTAATATTATTAACAAAGCCAAAGTTTTTACTAGAGACTCTAATACTATATTTAGGGTTAAAATTATCTACATAAGTTTTTAAACTTTTTGACTGAGTATTATCACTAGATTTAACTTCTACAGGTATTATGCCATCTTCATTTTGTATCAAAAAGTCTATTTCTAAAGTAGAACTTTCATTTTTATAATAAGTAAGAGTTTTATTTAAAGAACTCTTTAAATGAAAAGCAACATAATTTTCTGCAATTAAACCATTGAATTTACCATCAACTATATCAGAATAATTTAACTCCATCATACTTCTTAAAAGTCCGACATCATTCAAGTACATTTTAAAAGTATCTATATCTAAAAACATTTTTACAGGAACTGAAGGCGTTTTAACATTAAAACTTTGTAATACTATTCTACTCTCTAAAAGCCAGTCCAAAGGAAGTTCATAATCTCTTTTTCTAGAGTTAGTATTAATTTTACTATATTGAAATTTATGACTATCATTTGCAAGCTGTGATGGAATAGAAGAATAAGTTGCTTTAATTTTAACTGTTTCACTATTGTTATCTACATATTTAAACATATCTTCATAATAAGCATTAATTATATTTGTTAAAATGTTATCATCAAAGGAAGCCGCATTCTTTCCTTGCTCTATAAAATTTTGAACTGCTTCAGGCATTCCACCTACATACAAATACTGTCTATAATAAGCAAGAGCATGATTATGAAATGACTCTAGAAGTGGTTTATTAGTTTCATAACTTTTTTTAATTTCACTAATTAATAAATCTTCATCAATCGCCATCAAGAACTCTTCAAAGTCCATTTGATACATATCAAGCATATCAACTTTTCCAACCGGAAAAGCCTTTTTATTTTTGTTTCTTTTTAAAGAAACTCCAAGTAAACTTCCTGCACAAATTATATTTAAGTCTGGATGCTCTTCATAAATATATTTTAAATTTGAAATTAAAGAAGGACTTTCCTGTACTTCATCTACAAAAAGAACAGTATTTTCATTTATTTCTTTAACACCAGCAATCGCTAAAAGTTCTTTAAATTTTTCTTCAGCATTCATTTTAGATTCATAAATATTAATAATATATTCATTGTGAAATAAATTAACTTCATGAAAATTTTCATATTCATTTTTACAAAACTCTCTAATAATATATGTTTTACCAACTTGTCTTGCTCCAAACATAAGTAAAGGTTTTCTATTTTTAGAAGATTTCCATTCTATTATTTTATCATAAATTTTTCTTTTCATAATATTACCAACTTTCTATAATACCATTATACACAAATTCTGGCGTATTTTCAAGGAAAATCAAATATTTTTCACGTTTTTCGGCCCACTTTTTTGAAAAATTTCACGTTTTTCGTGGGACTTTTTTAAAAAATTTCACATTTTTCGGCCCACTTTTACAAAAAACTATAAAATCATGTTATTTAACTAACAAAAAAAGCGATTACTCGCCTTCATGAATATCACTTTTTGGTTTTTCTAATCCTTTAATAGTAATACCTTTTTTTTCAGCATAATCCCAAAGTGCAGCATGTATTGCTTCTTCTGCAAGTAAACTACAATGAATTTTTACTGGAGGTAACCCATCAAGTGCTTCCATAACTGTTCTGTTAGTTATTTCTAATGCTTCATCTATAGTCTTGCCCTTTATAAGTTCAGTAGCCATAGAACTAGTTGCAATTGCAGCACCACATCCAAAAGTTTTAAACTTAACATCATTTATAATTCCATTATCATCTATATCTAAATAAATTCTCATGATGTCCCCACATTTGGCATTTCCAACTGTTCCTACACCACTTGCATTTTCTATTTCTCCAACATTTCTTGGATTAGTAAAATGATCCATTACTTTTTCTGAATACATAATTAATTACTTCCTTTCTTTATAAAATCTTCATATAGTGGACTCATACTTCTTAAGCCACTTATAACTTCTTTTAACTTATCTACTGTATAATCAATTTCTTCCATAGTATTTTCATGATTCATTGTAAGTCTTAAAGAACCATGTGCAATTTCATGTGGAAGTCCTATTGCTAAAAGTACGTGACTTGGGTCTAAACTACCACTTGTACAAGCACTACCACTTGAAGCACAAATTCCAAGCGCATCTAGCTTTAAAAGCATTCCTTCTCCCTCAATAAATTGAAAACTAAAGTTAGCATTTCCTACTAGTCTCTTGTCTCTACTTCCATTAAGTCTTACATAAGGAATTTCACTAAGTACTCTATCAATTAAGTGTTCTCTTAAATTAAGAACATACTCGTTATTTTTCTCCATCTCACTAAATTTTAACTCACAAGCCTTAGCAAACCCAATAATTCCAGGGGCATTAGTAGTTCCTGCACGTTTACCTTTTTCTTGCATACCACCACATATTAAAGGTGTAATCATAACTCCTTTTCTAACATATAAGAAACCAATTCCCTTAGGCCCTTCTATCTTATGTGCACTAGTACTAAGTAAATCAATATTCATCTCATTTACATCAATTAAAACGTTTCCATAAGCCTGTACTGCATCAGTATGGAATAAAACTTTATGTTTTTTACAAATATCCCCAATTTCTTTTAAAGGCATAAGTGTACCAATTTCATTATTAGCAGCCATTATACTAACTAATATAGTGTCTTCCCTAATAGCACTCTCTAACTCATTTAAATCAATTAATCCATCTTCATTTACATTTAAATAAGTTACTTCAAAACCTAAACTCTCTAAATACTTACAACTTTCTAGTACTGCATGATGTTCTACTTTAGTAGTAATCATGTGTTTACCTTTATTCATTCTACTAATCATTATTTTTTTAATAGCCCAGTTGTCACTTTCACTTCCCCCACTAGTAAAATATATCTCACTAGCTTCTGCACCTATTGTACCTGCTATTAATTTTCTTGCTTCTTCAACTCTTTTACTAACCATTCTAGATGGACTATATATACTAGATGGATTAGTATAATATTCACTAAAATAAGGTAACATTTCATCTAACACTTCACGTCTAACTTTAGTAGTTGCAGCATTATCTAAATATATCATAAATCTAACTCCTCTCACTAATATGCTCAATTCCATATTTAAGTATAATCTTAATATGTTCATCACTTATACTATACATACTAGTTTGCCCATCCTTTTCTACCTTAACTAAGTTTAAGTCTCTTAAATACTTTAATTGATGACTAATTAAAGACTGACTTTTATTAAGACACAAAGAAATACCACTAACGCATTTACTTCCACTTAATAAACTATTAAGTATCATAAGTCTAGTATTATCAGCAAACACTTTAAAAAATTCACTTAACTTATCGTAATCTTGCATACCTTCTCCTTTTATGAATAACCATTCATATATTTCATTATAAAACCAGTTATATTCTAAGTCAAGAAAAAAATAACATAATTAAATGTTAAATATTACTTACTCAAGTTCTTCTATTTTTTTATTTAAAACATCAAGATAATCTTGTTCAGCAGTAGTTAAATGTGTTTTCATATATTTATCATATTCTTCATGTGCTTTTTTCAAAGCCTGTTCATGAGTTATTTTACCACTACCATTTAATATATCTTTTCTTGTCATCTTTAAAAAAGCATCTAGTTCATTTATCCAGTCTTTCATTGTCATAGGATGCATATCTAAAGCATTTATTTCTGCAATATCTAAATATGTAGATACCATTCTATTTAAAACAGTAATCTCTTCTTCAGTTAAATAGTTTTTTGCAATTTCAGTTTCACTTCTACTAGGATACTTTCCCTTAAAATTAGTAAGTCCTAAATTTTCTTTTTTTGAATCAACTCTATAAAATATAACTTCAGCCGCAGTATTACCATGTGTTGCATAATGCATTTTATTTTGAACTGTTTTAAAAAAACTTATCGATAATTTATCTTTAGGATCATAATCAATACTAGTTGCATATATGTCTAATACTTTTCTCCAAAAAACTTTTTCACTAGACCTAATATCCCTTATTCTAGCAAGTAACTCTTCAAAGTATGGATTACTTCCATTATTTTTTAGTCTTTCATCATTTAATGCAAAACCCTTTGTCATGTATTCCTTTAAAACTCTAGTAGCCCACATTCTAAATTCTGTTGCTTTTTTAGAATTTATTCTATAACCAACAGCAATAATAGCATCTAAATTGTAATGTAATACATTATATTTTTTAGAATCACTTGCAGTTGTTAAGAATTTCTTAACAACTGAATCTTTCTTTAATTCACCTTCATCAAATATATTTTTTAAATGCATGGAAATATTATTTTTAGTAGTATCATAAAGATTAGCCATAACTTCCTGACTCATCCAAATATCATCATTTTCCAAGTTAACATCAACACTTGATTTTCCATCTTTTGATACATATATAAGTATATTATTCATACTACCTTCTCCTTTCATTTTACTAATTTGTAACTACACTCTCATTTTAACAAATTTTTAATAATAATTCCACTAATTAAAAACAAAAAAATAACATAATTAAATGTTATATTTTAAGTATTTTAATCAAATCATAATTATTAGGTACATCTATATAAGAACTCTTTTCTATTAACTCACTTCTTCCTATTTTTTGTGACCAATTACCACATATATTTTCTCTTATAAAATGAAAATCTCTTTCTCCATCAAATACTTTTATTTCACTTAATACTGCTACTCTATAACCTATGTTTTTAATTTCTAAACTATCTAAATCAGATTTTAAATTATCAAGAAGTAATTTTGTATTTTTAGGATACTTTTTATAAGAAAATATACCAGGTATAAAATTAAAATAATTACCAGTTAATCTATAAAAATTCTCATTAAAAAGTTGAGGAATACTTAACCTTAAAGCATATGCATAACAATTAGTATACATAGAATTAGTTAGATAATAATTTATATCACTTTCATAACTAGGAAGACTCTTTAATTGTTTAAGTTTTAATATTAAATATTTTTTATAAAAGAAAAGTAACTCATCATAATTAAGTTCTTCATTATTAACAATTTCATAAATATGTTCTAATTCCATAAATTCACTCCTTATAAACTTTTACTATTTAAATAACTAGCCATTTGTCTTCCCCATAAATAGAAGAAAAAACGTTTAGGATGAATACCATCATTACCATAAGGTTCTTCTTTTTCTAAAAGAAATCTACTATTTTCTAAAAAATCTATTTCCATACTTTTACATAATTCCATAAGTTTACTATTAAATTCACTTTGATAAGTAAAAGCACTTTTATTATTAATTGCTTTTTCACTAACTGGTAACACTGAATTAATGATAATTATAGTATCAGGCAATACTTCTTTAATATAAGATATACTATTCTTATAAGCATTAATAAACCCTTCTACATCTCCATTCCATTTTATAATATCATTAGCACCATAACTAAGAAATAAATACTTAGGATTATATTCTATAACCTTAGGCATATCTTTAACCATATTATCTATTCTTCTTCCTCTAGTATAAACAACGCTTTCACTATAAAGCACTTTATAAGCATCAAGCCCTTCACCCATTGAGTCTCCTAAAGCCATTGCATGATTATTTAAAAATATTTCTTTTACCTCTTCATCACTAACTTCTTCTATAGAATACTCAGTAATAAAAGGCTTTTCAACTTTAACAGGTTCATCTTCTTTAACTTTATCACTATTCTTTTTACCTCCAAAACAAATAAAAGAAACAACTACAACAAAAAGAATAAAAACTAAACTTATTACACTATATAAAACTTTCTTATTCATCACTTCATCTCCGTACAAAAATTATATACTAACCCACAAAAAAAAGCAAGCGATATCTGCTCGCTTAACAACCAATTTAATGGATTTACTTGATACCTTAATTAAATTTTCAGCTACTGGCACTTACGCGTCAGAAATATTAGTCTTTCTAGCACAGGTTAGCCAGTATTCATTTTTTGCTTACCACCAACTTTCGTCGGTGGAGCCGTCACGCATGCTTTTCGGACGGTCTAAAAGATACACAGTTTAGCATCCACTTGTAGTTTCTTTTATTTCATAAGGTTCGTTATATGTCCCATTTCCTGTACTATATTTGATACAAGATTTGAGAGAAAGGGCGGGACGCACACCGCGAGCGGGATTGACGCCGCTCACATAGCCGTTGTCCAAGCACGCATCGTCGGAAGCCCAGGACCAAACGCGCGCGTTAGACCCATACCAGCGAACAGGCGACAAGGACCACCAAGAAGTAGATACTTTTGTTCCTGCACTATTACTTATAAACCATGCATATGGTGTACTCATTGTTTGGTATGCTACTCCTCCAGCAAAGGCTATTTCATCTGCTGTCATTAAAGACACTGGATAATCTAATTTTGCACTTGTATTATCTACACTGAATGCATCTCTTATATCACTACAGTTATATGATGGATTTGCTGCTGCTCCATCTGTATCATAATCCATCCTATAGTATGGTGCAAAGTTGAACTTTGATGATGGACTTGATGTGTAATTGTATGTTTGTCCTGTTCCTTCACTTCTATCATTACAATATACTGCACTTGTACTTAAATATTTTGTATAATTTGTTAAGTTGTTCTGATACCATGTATCTATATATGTTTTTATTGTGCTATCTGTTGTATTGTTCCTTCTTTAAAATCTATCTCTATTGTTTTTAAATTCTCATCTACTTCTGTATTCTCTCCATCAGGTAAGTATTCTCCTCTTGCACTTATCTGTGTAACAAAATACTTTCCAAGACTAGCATTCTGTGCATCACTCTTAAGCCATGCATATAAATTAAATATTTTTGTTTCTCCTACTCCTATTTGTATATTACTTGCTATCTTATGATTATTATCAGTAGTATTTAAATAATCACTATATAAACCTATTGCAGGTGTTTCTCCTTGAACTCCAAACCCTATTTTAACTTGATCATCATTTACAAATTCAGAATACTCACTTGTTCCATCACTTATTACTCCTGCAGTCATATCTCTTTCTAAAAATATACTTACATATAATGGTAAACTACCAGTATTAGTTAATGTAAATATATATGGTTTTAAATTATTCCAGTCATCATTAGTAACTGGATCAGCTACTGGATATATCTTACTATAAACAGTATTACCATTACTATCAGTTTCTGTTCCAATAATATTACCTATATTACTAACATTACTTGCACACGTTGCATCTTTACAAAAAGATAAACTAATATCTCCAAACTTTATAACATCACTTGCACCACTTTTATCTACTTTAAATATTGCATAACTTAAAGCAATAAAAAGTATACTAACAAATAATACTACTCCTATAGTTATTTTAATCTCTCTATTTATTAACTTTTCTAGTCCCATGTTATCACCTATTCTATTACAATATTAATTATAAAATATTTTTTTAATTTTATCAATACCTATATATTACCATCTTTCAAATAATCATTATATTCTTTAAAACTAGTATCTTCAAATATAATTAATAAAGATAATTTATTATTATTTTGTTTATATAAAACTTTACTTATTTTACAAGTATTAACTCTTTTAAAATTTAAACTTCTTATATAATTAAATTCATATAAATCTAAATTCTCATCAATAACAATTAACTTATAAATATCTTCCCCATTCTTAGTATGATATAAATTTACATAATAATTCACCTTTATATTAGTATTATTTATTATTTTATCTTTATTAGTTCTTAAAAAACTACTAAGTACATAAAAGTTAGGATTATTTAAATCAACTATATTAGTTGTAGTTTTATTACTAAAATAATAACTCCCATTTTCAAAATTAAAACAATACTCATTTATTTTACATTCATAATATGTTATATTTTCCTCATTAAAAACATTTATATAGTTATCTTTATTATCATGTAAATTAATATTATATTTATTATTTTCTACTTTTATATAAGGACTTTTAAGTATCCCTTCATTATTTATATCTAATAGTTTATAGCCACTTTTAAGTTTAGTTTCAACTTGTTTATTTATTATTTCTATATTACTTTCATTACCTTCTTTAGTTTTATCAAATACATTTAATCTAAATAATATAGATATAGTAAATATAATAAACACTAATAATAAAGTTATAGATAATATTATTTTTGTCTTAATCTTCATTATAACAC
>JABLTL010015838.1_pt1 | contig 10300 bp, 10 predicted proteins | sample 7160151 | NCBI WGS metagenome assembly JABLTL01 (sample SAMN14651223, study PRJNA627086) | human gut metagenome | isolation source: feces | host: Homo sapiens
ATCGCATAGTGCCCTTCGTGAGCTTTGTTGATCATTTCAGTAGCAGATACTAACATTACTCTATTCCTCCTTTAAACATTTCTGTCATAACTATTCTACTCCATTACGCCTAATTTGAAAAGTGAAATTATTAACTAACGGCGTGATTTTCCAGATAATTGCACTGGTTTAGACAATGTCCGAATTCTTTCTAAAATTCTCAGACTCGCAATTGTATTGTTTGGCTTATTCACAAGACGATACTGCTGCTCTAATTCTTCCATAGAATAATTTGATGTAAAATATGTTTTCATTTGTTTATTCATACGCTCATCCAAGACTGGAAGTAAAATTTCATCACGTGTCCACTGTGTAATGCTCTCAGCTCCAATATCATCTAAAACAAGCACATCACTATAACGCAAATGATTCATCACTCTTTGACGATATTCATTATCTGTCATAAATTGCTTTAATTCCTGAATCAACAAAGGAACTTGAACAAATGATACAGTCTTATTTGTCTTAGCATAGTAATTACAGATACCCTTCATCAAATAAGATTTACCTGTTCCTGGATTTCCATACAGATATACACCTTGATTTAGTGGAATACTACTCACACTTTGATTGTATGCAAGTCCATACTCCTTTTCTTTTGCAGCACTCCTAAAGGAATCGTCATTTAAATCAATCAAATAATCGTTTAAAGACATATGCGAAAAGCGAAATTTACTTTGATGAGCCAGCTGCTGATCTCTTTTTTGTTCATACTGACAAGAAGCGTAGTATTCATTTAAAAAGCCTGAATCATCTATTTTTAATTTTGTTGCCTTTCCACGAATCTTCTGCGCGCAATAATCCAGTCCCTTACAGTTTCTGCAGGCATTAATACTTCTTAGCCACTGCAATAAAACTCCACTGTTTTCGTCCACAAAAGATGCATCTAAGTGATTTTGTTTTAAAAATATTTGAATCAATTCATTTTCTTTTAAACGAGCAATATTTTGTTGTCTTTCCAACACTTGTTCCTCTGATAGCTTAATATTAAAATTCACTACAATTTACCTTCTTTCAACATCTTTTGCAGCTCAAGCATCTCCTGCTGAATTTGACTGTCAGACTTATCCTCTTTTTGCGTATAAAATTTGTCATCTAATACAACATTTTCAATCTTTTTCTCTTTTCGATTCTCAACCGAACCTTGATTGATAATTTCAAGAGCTCTGTTTCTAGAATCAACATGAAGTCGTACCCAGCTTGCCGCCACCTTTTCCACATAGTTTCTAGAGAACTGCTGATGTGTTTGCTGCAAAGTATACTCAATTAATGTATTTACAACTTCTACAGGAAATTGGAATTCTGTACACAATCGCTCAATCAATGCTTGATCCGATTTCACTACTGGAATTCCATTTTGTTTATTCTGTAAAAATTTCACTGGTGACATTTGATATGGATCCTTGTTTATTTTTACAACTTTTCGATTGCCCATAACCATATTCTTTAATTTTTCTAAATCAAATACATGCGTTGAAGGATTGATACTTCTTTGTACATATTTACGCATATCCTTTGCATCAATACCATATATTTTTGCCATTTCAGCAATGCGATCCAAGTTTTCCTTTGTACGATAGCGAACCGGAATCACTCGATCCATCCCCTTAAAAAGAGTCGCAAAATCAAAATCATATTTTTGTTTCATCGATGGCTTTACTTTCTCATAAGCAATTTCCTTTGATTCATTCCAAGCATCTAGTCTAGATACATCCAAAGGACTCTCCACCTTTGTATAGTCTGAAGGAACGGATACATCTTTTTGTAGCATCATTTTGACTTTGTCGAAGCAATTTACACCAACGCTTGCTAAATACAATCTTGAGTATGCGTCATGACACAAAAATTTATTTGGCATCAATGGGGCATATAAGAAAATCAACATTTCTTCTTCATGAATATAGGTTTCAATCAAATGATATTGCTCTAAATGATTTCGAGCTCTGTCCAACTGTGCTTCATTCATACTAAGCATAAGGTATAAATCTTCGAGCTCAATTTGATTTGGTATAGCACTCAAAAATTCATATAAACAAACCGAGCTTTTCCCTATCAAAGGACCATATAATAAGCTTAAAGATTGTCTTTGTTCACTCGATAAATGTTCTATGCAACGCACTTCAATTCTCATGCGAATTCTCCTCTTTCAATGCATCTTCAATCTGCATATGTAATTGCTCTACCGTAGAATTGTTACGTAAAATGATATTACTCTGAGCCATTTTCTTTTCTGGATTCATTTGTGACGTAAGTCTTGCCAAAGCCTGCTCTCGCGTAAAATTGCGATATGTACATAAGCGTGATAGTGCCACATCCAAATCTGCAACAACACACCAAATCGAATCAAAATGTTTTTGTGCAGATATTTCAAACAACAAGGGCATTTCCACAAAAACAATCGATTTATCTTGATTTTGAATCCATTCATGCATTTTTTCAAATATTAACGGGTGAAGAATGGCTTCCACACATTTGCGATTCTGCTCACTAGAAAACATATACGAAGCTAAGCTTTCCTTAATAATCTGTCCCTGTGAATCCAATTCGACAATATTCATTTCTTTTAGTTTCTGATAACCTAAATTTCCTTTTTTTAATAAATCTGCATTCACTTGATCACAATCTAGAACCGGATACTTATTCCTTAAATATCTGGCAATCTCACTTTTTCCCGATCCCATTGACCCCGTAATTCCAATTACTTTCTTTTCTGACAATTTGGACATAAATAAGTCCCCCTTTGTGATACAGTTATTTTCTTTATATTTTGATGACACACTTTACATTGTGTTTGATTATGCACCTTTAAATGCAACTGAAAACGCCCTGTCACACCTAAGCTTGAAGTATAAGAACGAATTGTAGTTCCTCCAAAACGTGTTGCTCCTTGTAAGATTCGTTTTGTTGCGAATACAATTCTTTCACAATCCTTCTTTGATAACTTTGATGCACGACTCCTTGGATCTAAGCCTACTTCAAAGCATATTTCATCTGCATAAATATTTCCAATGCCCGCCATAATCGACTGATCCAACAAACATGACTTTAGATTTCGTTTTAATGAATGAACACAATTATAGAAATACATTCCATTTGCTCTTTCATCTGTATAGTCATAGCCAACATTTTTGAAACAATCATAAGAATGAATATCTTCCTTCTTGGGATATAAATATATTCTTCCAAACTTTCTTGTATCATGATAAGACATATATTTTTCATTACTTAACTGAAATACTAGATGAATATGTTTATCTTCGCAAAGCTTATCATAAAGATAAAACTTACCTTCCATACGTAAATGAACGATTAAATCATAATCATCTAATCCAAAAATCAAGTATTTTCCAAGACGTGAAAATGTACGAAAGGCTTGTCCTTTCAATTGCTTCTTAAAAGCCTCAACTTCAACATTATCAATTATTTTCGGATAATATACAAATATGTCATTGATAACAACATCCTTAATTTGTGTTTCTAACGTACTTAAAACCGTTTGGACTTCTGGTGCTTCTGGCATTATTTTGCCTCATACCAAGATTTACCGACACTAATACTAGCCTTTAATGGAACCTTTAATTCCATTGCGTTTTCCATTGTATCTTTAACTAGATTTTGCATCAAATCCAACTCATTATCTGGCACCAAGAAAATCAATTCATCATGAATTTGAAGCAGCATCTTTGATTGTACATTCGCATCCTTTAAAGCCTTATCCATTTTCAACATTGCTATTTTAATTAAATCTGCAGCACTTCCTTGAATAGGTGCATTCATGGCAGCACGCTTTCCAAATTCACGTGTCATAAAATTCTTATCGTTGATTTCAGGGATTTCTCTTCTTCGATGGAACAACGTTTCCACATATCCATTTTCCTTACAGAAATCAATCAGCTGATTCATATATTGATGAATTTTTGGATAACTATCAAAATACATCTGCATAAATTCACCCGCTTCTTTACGTGTGATATGTAATTGTGAGGATAAGCCAAATTCAGTTTGTCCATACACAATTCCAAAGTTTACAGTCTTGGCAATTCTTCTTTTTTGATCATCCACCTCTTCTGGTGTGCAACCAAAAATTAAAGTTGCAGTTTTAGTATGTATATCCAAACCTTCATTAAAAGCTCTTATCATATGATCCTCATTAGCCATATGTGCCAACATTCTTAACTCGATTTGGGAATAGTCGGCTGACAACAAGTGATATCCTTCTTGAGCCACAAACGCCTTACGAATTTCTTTTCCTAATTCATCTCGTATACTAATATTTTGTAGATTCGGATCACTGCTCGATAATCTGCCTGTTTGTGTCATAGTTTGGTTAAAGCACGTATGAATTTTTTCATCGGAACGAATATGCTTCTTTAAGCCATCAATATATGTACTCAAAACTTTTGCTATCTTGCGATATTCAAGAATATCCTCAATGATTGGATGTTTTCCACGTAATTTTTCCAATACATCAGCAGAGGTTGAACGTTTTTTACCCCCACCACTTAGGTTCAACTCATCAAATAAAACATTTGCCAATTGTTTAGGAGAATTAATATTAAAAATCATTCCTGCATGACCATATATTTGTTGGGCTAATTCATCTAATTTTTGATTCAATAAAGCTCCATATTCATCTAAAAAGCTTTCTTGAATTGAAATCCCTTCTTTTTCCATAGAAAACAAAACATATGCGAGCGGCATTTCAATATCTTCATACAAAGAAATCACATTTTGTGATTTTAAAGATGATCGAATCTCACTTCTTTTCTCAAATAGTTGCTGCGTCAAGCTATGGCAAATAGCCTTTTCTCTTGTAACACTATAAGCAGGTTCTTCTTTGGTCTTTTTTGATACATCATGAAATGATTCTGGTAAAGAAATATGAAGGGCTTCTATCAAGGCATCACTATCTGTAGCTGTTGAATTTAATAAGAAACCTGCAATGTGTAAATCATCACTAAATTCATTCCATTTAAATCCATAGCGATCTAGTAAATGCATCATCTCTTTTGTATCCCACGTAATAATTTTTTTCTTTTCCAAAAGCTTCTTAAAGTTCGCATCCTCTAATGCATTTTCTACTGAAATATAATAAATTGTTTTATCAAGTGGAACCATAAAGCCATATAGCTTTTGATCTAAATAAGGCTCTTGGCTACATACTGGCATAATCATTACGTCTTCATCTTGAATCATTTCAAAATGATCCACTTCTTTTAATGGCCACTTTTCATTTTTTGTTTGTTTTGTACGATTGACCAATGAACGCATTTCATACTTTTCATAGAATCCGTTCACTGCCTCTTGAATTCCTGAAAATTCACAATCGCACAATTCAAATGGCAATTCCATTTTTGTATAGATTGTCGCAAGCTCTAAAGACATAAATGCATTGTCTTTATCCTTCTCTAATTTTTCCTTTAGTTTCCCTTTTACCTCATCAATATGTGCATATACATTTTCTACTGTCGAATATTGATTCAATAAACGCAAGGCTGTTTTTTCACCAACACCTTGAACACCAGGAATATTATCAGCTGTATCTCCCATTAAGCCTTTCATCTCAATAACTTGACTTGGAGTAATTCCATAGGTATCCAAAAGATTTTGTTCGTCCATCAAATCCATTTCACTTAAGCCCTTTTTCATTAAAAGAACATGTGTCGTTGCATCAATTAGCTGTAATAAATCTCGATCACTTGTCAATATCGTTGTTTGAACATCTTTACAGCATTTTGCCATACTACCAATAATATCATCGGCTTCGTATCCTTCTTGTTCATAACGTTTAATACCAGCTGCATCTAAGTATTCTCTAACTATCGGAAATTGCACAATCAATTCTTCATCTAATGGCTTTCTAGTTCCTTTATATGCAGAAAATTGTTTGTGTCTGAATGTTGGCTTTCCAGCATCCCACGCAACCAATATTTCATCTGGTTCAATAATATCAATTGCTTTATTCAGCATCATCACAAAACCATAGACCGCATTGGTTGGTATACCGTTTGACGTCGTCATTCTATGTGTATATAAAGTTGCATAATATGCACGAAATAGCATGGAGTTTCCATCCAGTAATAGTAATTTTTTCATGTTGTTTACCTCTTTGTATCTATTTTAACATATATGAAAAGAAGGAAACGAATCCTTGACTCATTTCCTTCGAATATTTTGCAATTTCAACTTTTCCATTCGTTTATATCGAATATCCTTTATCATCGCATATCTAGTAAATACAGTGATGATATAAATTAAAATAAAAATTGCCACACCATTGAAAATCAATGTTAATGCTTCTACATGTATAAACCATTTCACAAAGCTCATTGTCAAAAGTCCTAGAAGCTTGGGCCCAAAAAAACAAAGTAAATCACTCACAAACATCATTAAAAATACGATTGCGAAATGCATCCAATGATTTTGATCTATCATTTCCTTAAAAAAGCCAATCAACCAGCCAAACAGACCAAATAAAATCATCTTAACGAACCAATCTGTTGTAAAGAACATACCTACACAAAGTCCGCAAAGGCATGCATACAAAATTCGATTTAAGCTTTTTTCATGTGACACAACGAGTAAGCATCCACAAAAACATAAATGACTCACAAAAGATAGTGATGAATAAGTAAAATCCACACTAAACAAATATGCGAACAGCTGATCAAGCATAGCTAATATTGCCAGGAAAACAAACGCATAACGCTCTTTATTTATCATTTACTTTCCTCTTTTCCAATCACAAGACAATAATCGAAACTCTTCATATTTGATACTGGTGAAACATAAACAGTTGAAATGATTGAATCATCATTTAAAGAAACATCCTTTACTTCCCCAATAAGAATACCGCTTGGATAGTTTCCACCCTTACCACTTGTTGCAACTGTCTGTCCTTTTGTCACAGTCGCATCATTATCGAACAGAGAAACTCGATATGCCTTTTTTTCAGTATCATAGGATTGTAAAACACCCTCTACACTTGAACCATCTTCTAAAGACATCTTGATGGCAATATCATTATTTAAATGCTGACAAGTCAATAGTTGAATGACACTTGTGCTTGTTTGCACAGTATCTACTAAACCAATCGCACCTTCGCTTGTTGTCACAAGCATATTCTTTTTTACCCCTTGCTTTTTTCCAGCTGAAATCGTCACCCTTTGTGACCATGAATCACTAGAACGTTCCAACACTCTAACGCTTATGGTTTTCGCATTTGAAAGACCACCTTTCATATTTAATAAGTCTTCAAGCTGCTTATTTTTATTTCTTTCATCCTCATAAGCCGTTTGATAATTCTTCTGTTCAGCAAGTTGTTTAGATAAATATTCATTATCATCATAGGCATGCCACAGATTCGCAAAATCATTGACAGCACTGCCAATAGATGAAAGCGGATTTTGAATCAATCCATATTTTAAATAGGTCCATGCACTATATCCGATGTTCGTGATGGAGCTTTGTCGAAGTCCAACCATTGTACATGCAAGTATACATAGAACGACAATAATCGTAAGTAATCTTTTTTGAAGTCGAGTAAATTTACGCATAATATCCCCCAAACTAACTTATATTATAGCGATATTCCCTCCTTCTTTCAATCGAGATATTTATGCTCTTTAAACGAATAATATTGATTTTTTCCTACAATAATATGATCAATTAAATGTACTCCCATCGTCATGGCAACTTGAATCATTTTATAGGTTACTTCAAAATCTGCTTTTGATGGCGTACAATCCCCCGAAGGATGATTGTGTGCAATTAACACAGAATTTGCGTTTTGTAGAAAAGCTTCTTTAAAAACTTCTCTAGGATGAACCGTACTTTCATTTAGTGTTCCCTTAAATAACACGCGATGTGAAATCAGTTTACTTTTGGTATCTAAATAGAGTGCAATAAAGCATTCTTGATTCAAAGCTCCATATTCAAATTCAAACCATTCAATAACATCTTCTGGTTTAAGAATTGAAGCATGATAAGCTTTGGATTTAAATACACGCTTACTAAGTTCTACACTAGCTAATAGCTGTAAAGCCTTTACTTCGCGAATCCCTGGAATCTGCATCAATGTATTTACATGCATCTGCATTAATTTTGATAAACCTTCACTTTCTTTCAATACATCGGACGCAATTTCGAATACAGAACGATTCTTATTTCCACTTTGTAGAATCAAGGCAACTAATTCTAAGTCGTTCAAAGATTCTAAGCCATTTCGCAACGCTTTTTCTCGTGGGCGTTGCTCCACTTCCATTTCTTTTACCTTCATATACTCTTATACGAAAAAAAAAGAACTTTTTTTAATTTTTTTATATTTTTTGCTTGCAAAGTGTAGATTCACATGGTATATTATACAAGCGTTAAGCATTTATGGCGGTTGTGGTGAAGTTGGTTAACACAGCGGATTGTGGCTCCGTCACGCGCGCGTTCGAATCGCGTCAGCCGCCCCACTAAGATTTTAAGTCTCGAGTCATCGAGGCTTTTTTCTTTACTTTTTTTTAGTTTGTTAGTATATTAGGAACATGAAAAAAATATTACTCATTCTCTTAAGCCTTACTCTATGTGCTTGTCAAACTCAAACGCAAGCCAAGCATTCTTCTTCAAAACAAGCTTGTGATGCGACAAGTACAGAAGAAAAATGTGATTCAACAGATGACACTAAAATAAAATTTAATGAGATCAGCTTTGATGAAGCTATCCAATATTTTACGCAAGAAAAATCAGGTGTTTTATATTTCGGATTTTCAAGTTGTCCTTGGTGTAAGGAGGCTAAACCTGTCTTGAAAAAGGTAGCCCAAGAAAATGGAATTGATATTCAATATGTAAAAGTTAGGGATGAAGAAAAAAATAGATTGTACACGGATGAGCAAAAGACTCAAATCCAACCTTATATCCAAGACTATATGTCAAATAACGATGAAGGTGTCCTTACTTTGTATGTTCCATTAGTTCTTGTAGTAAAGAATGGTAAAATTATTGATGGACATGAGGGTACTTTGGATAGTCATGATGCGACCGAAAGAAAAATGACAGATCAGGAAAAAGAAGAATTAACTCAAATCTATACAAAATTAATGAGTGAAGCTAAAAACTAGCTTCACTTTTATTTTTTTCGAACTTTTATTTCATCATCTAAACCTAATTGTCCAATTAACAAACTAGATTTTGAATTATGTAATTTATAATTTTTTGCGATTTGTTTAGAATCATAATTCGCGTAGCAATACTTACATCCATGTAAGCAAGAGTTATATGCACCTACATCAACCATACTTACACATTGGCAATCTCTTGCCTTCCATTCTTTTAATAGTTTTCCTGTTCTTTCAAAAGCATATTTAATACTGACACAACAATCATGTGGGTCTCCAATCGCATAATCCTTTTCCATACAGGAAACAATGTTCAAATTATTTTCAGCAGCACTTTTTTCAAAAGCCCCTTTAATCATCAAATATTCTTCATTCGATGGATTGTGATAAATCAGATGGTTGTTACGAACATTTTTATAATCGTCCACAAATGAAACAATCATTTTTGATACAGATCCATTTAATATCGTACATAACTTATGAAATGCACGAACATGATAATCTGCAGTATATTTAAAATTCAAAATAATTGGATCATATCGAACACAGATATTTTCTTTTCCTATATATGAAGACAATTGTTTAATACATTCAATCACTTCTTTTTTATTTGGTACATTTGGTTCAATATCATCAAAATATCCTGTAATTGTTACTTGTAGCTGAATAGGAACAGAAAACAAATGAATTGTATCTAATAATGGAAGCGGATTCTTTGTACAGAATACAATCATATCAATATTCGATACACAAATACGACTGACCAGTTTAGGATTAAAAGGATTTCTAACATCAAAAAATCCTTCATTCCATCGATTCACAAACCAATCCATATAATAAGCTACCACATCTGTTCTTCCACTTACGTTTATTATCATAGGTTTATTAAACAGAGAAATAAGTAAATAGTCAACAAAAAGAAAAAAGCCATCCTCAGATGACTTAAATTTTGAAATGGCGGTCCAGATGGGACTCGAACCCACGATCTCCTCCGTGACAGGGAGGCATGTTAACCACTACACCACTGGACCAATCAACTTTCTAAAAATAAGATGGCGGAGAAGGAGAGATTTGAACTCTCGCGCCAGTTTCCCGACCTATACCCTTAGCAGGGGCACCTCTTCAGCCACTTGAGTACTTCTCCAAGAATATTTCCAGAT
>JABLTL010095403.1_pt1 | contig 10300 bp, 6 predicted proteins | sample 7160151 | NCBI WGS metagenome assembly JABLTL01 (sample SAMN14651223, study PRJNA627086) | human gut metagenome | isolation source: feces | host: Homo sapiens
ATTTTCAAATATAAGATAGAATTTTAGGTTCGGTTTAGTGAAAAGTGAAGTCTGTTGGCAGTGATGCCAGCAGACTTCTTGCGTTTCACGACAGTTTTATTTCATGAGATTTTATATTGGTAAGGAAAGGTTGTCTATCGAAACCAACAAGAGTTTTCTTTAAAAAGTTGAGAAACTATCCATAAAAGACAAAAAAGTATAAATAGTGAATCATATAAATGGTCAAGTGAAATATTATCATTATCTTTGTAACTAAAATAATAGGTAACAAAACTATGACGCCAGAAGAAAAAGCAAGAGTCAAAATAGACCAATGGTTTGCTGATGCAGGATGGAAGGTTGTCAATCGGGATGAATACGAGCCTACCATCTCAGCCGTAGCTATTCGTGAGGGATTGCTCAAAGGCAATCTTGAAGCAGATTATTTCCTGTTTATCAATGGGAAAGCTGTCGGTGTGCTCGAAGCTAAACGAGAAGAAATTAATATTTCTTCCAATATTGTGAGTGAACAGGCTATCACATATGCAAAGAGTGTACCTGACTGTTATCAAGCCTGGCAAAAACCTTTGCCTTTCCTTTTTAAATCAAATGGCAAGGAAATAGAGTTTTTTGATTATAGACATCGTGAAACTTCAGAATGGGAAACTATCAGCCGCATTCTTACTCCTAAGGAAATAGTAAAGATGTTAGGTATAGACGACCCTTTTGCCGGACTTCCTACATTGAATAAGAAAGGTCTGCGAGAATGCCAATATGAGGCAGTCACGGAATTGGAGAAGAGCTTCCGTATAGGGCAAAATCGTGCATTGATGGTTCTAGCTACTGGTGCCGGCAAAACATATACGGCATGTCTCACGGCCTATCGCATGCTTAGCTATACTCCTATGCGTCGTGTTCTGTTTCTTGTTGACCGCAATAACCTCGGAAAACAGGCAGAAACAGAGTTTGGCACATTCCGCCTTACGGAAACTGGTGATGCCTTCAATACTATCTATGCAGTCAACAGGTTGAAGTCGGCTGAAGTACCAACAGACAGCAATGTGGTTATCTGTACCATACAAAGATTATTCTCACTCTTAAAAGGAGAAGAGATTACGGATACAGATGATGACGATGAAGATACATCTGATGGTGAAGTAGCATTACCAGACAACCCAAACTTACCACACGATTTCTTCGACCTTATTGTTATAGATGAGTGTCATCGTTCTATTTATGGCAACTGGCGCAAGGTGCTAGAATACTTTGATACAGCTCGCCTTATTGGTCTTACAGCGACACCAATTCCAGAAACGATGGCATTCTTCAACAACAACCGTGTTGTAAACTATACGCTTGAGCAGTCAGTCATAGATGGTGTCAACGTCGATAGCCGCATCTATCGAATCAGAACAAAGGTAACAGAAGAAGGTGGAGCTATTATGCAAGGTCAGAAAACCAAAGTTGAGACTCGATACACTGGTGAAGTTAAAACCGTAAGCACAAAAGAAACGAAGACTTATACGAAAGAAGAGTTAAATCGAAGCATCATCAACCCTGCCCAGATAAAACTTATTCTTTCCACTTATCGTGATGCTGTCTATACAGAAATGTTCAATGACCCTCAAAGAGAGCCTAACATGGACTATCTGCCAAAGACCCTCATCTTTGCGCTCAACGAGAACCATGCAACAAATATCGTTCAAATTGCTAAAGAAGTTTTTGGACGCACGGATGACCGCTTTGTTCAGAAGATAACCTATTCAGCAGGAGATAGCAATGAACTGATACGCCAGTTTCGTAACGACAAGGACTTTCGCATTGCTGTAACCTGTACTCTTGTGGCAACAGGAACAGATGTAAAGCCTCTGGAAGTCGTGATGTTTATGCGTGATGTGGCTTCAGCTCCCCTCTATACACAGATGAAAGGTCGTGGAGTCCGGACAATAGGTGATGAACAGCTGCGCAACGTGACACCTAATGCAATAAGCAAAGACTGTTTCTTCCTTGTTGATGCAGTAGGAGTAACCGAACATGAGCATATCATACCAGGTCAGTATGAAGGTCCAGAGACAGAGACCATCACATTAAAAGAACTATTGGAACGTATCGCTCATGGAAATCTGCCAGACAATTACCTCAAGCGGCTTGCTGCCACATTATCCAGACTTTACAATAAGGCAGATAATGCACAGCGACAGGAATTTGTCCGCATCGCTCATGATGACATGCAGGAAATTGCTCAACGCATCTATAATGCTCTCGATTCTGAGCACCAGCCACAATTGCCACCATACGTAGATATCAATGAACCTAACAATGAACGTAAGGGTTTGGTATCTCCGATAGCTAATCATGCCAATGTCCGTAAGTACATACTGATTCTTGCAGCTGGTTTTGTCAACACGCTGATGCCAGGAGAAGATACGCTCATATCCAAAGGTTTCTCTATAGAAGAGGCTCAAAGTACCACAGATGCATTTGAGCAATATTGCTGCGACCACAGTGATGACATAGAAGCTTTACGCATTCTATATAATAACGAGGGCGAACCTATCACTTATTCCATGTTGAAGGACTTGGAAAACAAGTTGAAGATGGAGAACAACCGCTTTGCACAAAAGCTCTTATGGAATTCATACGCCATCGTATATGGTGATAAAGTACGCCGCACGACCAAAAAGGAAGAATCGGAGGCTCTTACCAACATCATCCAACTGGTACGCTTCGCTTACCATCAGACAGAAAAACTGGAAAGTGCCTATCCTACGGCTCGAAGTATGTTTAATCTTTGGTATGGTCGAAAACAGATGGATATAACAGCGAAGCAGAAAGATTTGATAGGCAAGATAGTGGAATACATCGCAGCCAATGGAGCCTGCAACGTGCGAGAGATAAGGAAGAACGATGTCACCCATGCAGCCCAATTGATTGCAGCTTTCGGAAACATGAAGAAAGCTGACGAGGCTTTGGATTCCGTATATAAATTTATAGTATTAAGAACAACTGCATAGTATATAGATATGGCTAAAAATATAACAACTGAGCAAACGCTCACAAAAAAGGTATGGAATCTTGCTACGACATTAGCAGGAGTCGGAGTAGGATTTACAGATTACATCACACAACTCACCTATCTTCTTTTCTTAAAGATGGATGACGAGAATATGGAACTCTTTGGAGAGGATTCATCCATACCTGTTGGGTATAGATGGAAAGACTTGACAGGCTTGGATGGCTATGATCTCGTAAAGCAATATGAGAGTACACTCAAACTATTAAGTCAACAAGATGACCTCATCGGCACCATCTATACCAAAGCACAAAACAAGATTGACAAACCTGTCTATCTTAAGAAGGTAATCACTATGATAGATGAAGAGCAATGGCTCATCATGGATGGTGATGTAAAAGGTGCTATATATGAAAGCATCTTGGAGAAAAATGGTCAAGATAAAAAAAGTGGTGCTGGTCAGTACTTTACCCCACGTCCACTGATTAAAGCTATGGTTGACTGCTTGCAACCCCAAATTGGTGAGACTGTATGCGACCCCGCCTGTGGTACTGGTGGCTTCTTGCTTGCTGCCTACGATTACATGAAGGAACAAAGCCAGAATCGTGATAAATTGGACTTTTTGAACAACAAAGCGTTACATGGCAATGACATCACCCCACTTGTGGTTACACTTGCCTCCATGAACCTTTATCTTCATGGTATAGGCACAGACCACAGCCCTATCGTATGCGAGGACTCTTTGGAGAAAGAACCTTCCACCTTAGTGGATGTCATCCTTGCCAACCCTCCATTTGGCACACGCCCTGCCGGTTCTGTTGAAATCAATCGTCCAGACTTCTATGTTGAAACCAAGAACAACCAGCTCAACTTCCTACAGCATATGATGCTGATGCTCAAAACTGGCGGACGTGCAGCAGTAGTCCTGCCAGACAATGTACTTTTTGAAGGCAACGCAGGAGAGACCATCCGCAAGAAACTCTTGTCGGATTTCAATCTCCATACCATTCTCCGTTTACCTACAGGCATTTTCTATGCACAGGGAGTAAAGGCAAACGTACTATTCTTTACCAAGGGACAGCCAACTAAGAATATTTGGTTCTACGACTATCGCACTGGTGTAAAACACACCTTGGCTACGAACAAGTTAGAGCGTCACCACCTCGATGACTTTGTAACCTGCTATCATGCTGAGGACATCAATGCCCGCAAAGAGACATATGATGCAGACAAGAACCCATCTGGCAGATGGCGCAAGTATAGCATTGATGAAATCATGGCTCGTGACAAGACTAGTCTTGATATCACTTGGATAAAACAGGGTAATGATACTGAAGATTTACCATTGAGCCAACTGATGGCAAACATCAAGGAACAGAGCCTGAATATCAGCAAGGCCGTAAGCGAGTTGGAGAAATTATTGAGTGGAATAAAGGAGGCATAAAATGGACAAAAGTTTGATAAACACTAACATCGAACAGCAGTTTACCGAAGTCGTAAATCTGATAGTTCTGCATCGAAGTAAAGCGTCTATGGCTGTCAATAAGGAGATGCTGCTCACAGCGTGGCATGTAGGTGCCTATGTTTCCAAGAAGTTAAAAAGTGAGGAATGGGGAAGCAAGGTTATTTCCCAACTATCTGAATATATCCGTTCTCAACATCCTGAGATAAAAGGATATAGTAGAAGAAACATATATAATATGGTGATGTTCTATGATGAATATTCTACGGAAACTTTCACTACGATAGTAAATAAGTATCTTGATGCTGAATTTGTGCAGCCAATGGCTGCACAAATTGAAGTAAAACAATTAGTATCGAAAAGTAAGGCAATACAATCAAAAAATGGTGCTGCTGCATTTGTGCAGCCACTGGCTGCACAAATGCCTAAAATTTTGGAGTTGACAACGTTCACTAACCATATAGAAATACTATGTCGTTGTAAGCGTTATGAACAGCGGTTATTCTATATTCTTTATGCACATAAAGAAAAACTAGGAAAAAGAGAGATGCAGCGCTGTATTGACAATGATACTTTTTCCAATCTTCTCGGAAATAAAAGTAATATGTCGAAGGGATTATTAGAGCAATATCCTGATGCTCCTATTATGTTTAAAGACACTGTGTTTTTAGATTTTCTTGGGTTGCCAAAGAAATACAATGAAAGCAAATTGAAGAATGGATTAATAGAGCATATGAAGCAATTTATTCTCGAATTAGGTAAAGATTTCATCTTTATGGACCAAGAGTATCCGCTCACCGTTGGTGCATCTACCTATAAGGCAGACTTGCTGTTTTTTCATCGCGGTCTCCAGGCACTTGTTGCGGTGGAATTGAAGAAAACCAAATTCCATCCTCGAGATCTTGGTCAATTAGAGTTTTACCTTGAAGCTCTTGACCGTGATGTGAAACGTTCCAACGAGAACCCTTCTATTGGCATCATTTTATGTCCTGATGTGGACAAGGTTGTTGTTGAATATGCTATGAGTCGCAGCATGAGTCCTACGATGGTGGCGGAATATAAGCGTATCTTAATTCCGCAAGAAAAAATGCAACAACAATTAAAGGAATTCTGTCAGTTCTTCTCAAAAGAAGATAAATCTTAAAATTAATAGACGAATTAATAATGGACACAAAAGCATTAAGACAAAAGATACTCGACCTTGCTATTCACGGCAAGCTCGTTCCACAAGATCCCAACGATGAGCCTGCATCGGTGCTGCTCGAACGTATCCGTGCTGAAAAGGAAAGACTCATCAAAGAGGGAAAAATTAAGAAGGGAAAGAAGTCTGCAAAGACTTCTGATAAGCCGCATTATCCGTTTGAACTGCCGAAGGGATGGGAGTGGACAACTTTGGGAGAAATAAGTAATTATGGTATTAATACAAGTGTTAAAGTTGAGGAAATTGATGATAACAATTGGGTTTTAGAATTAGAGGACATAGAAAAAGATTCTGCAAAACTTATTCAAAAGCTCTCAAAAAATAAAAGAGAAATTAAGGGTACACGGCATAAGTTCTATAAAGGAAATGTCCTGTATTCCAAACTACGTACTTATTTGAACAAGGTTTTAATTGCATCGGAAGATGGTTATTGTACAACAGAAATAATGCCATTTGATACATATGGAATTTTGTCAAATGAGTATATCTGTCATGTCCTCCGCTCATCTTATTTTCTTGACTACACCTTGCAATGTGGATATGGTGTAAAAATGCCTCGATTGAGTACTACCGATGCTTGTAATGGAGTTATTCCTTTGCCTCCTTTGCATGAGCAATACAGAATAGTAAAAGAAATAAAGCGTTGGTTCACCTTGATTAGTATGATTGAAAAAGAAAAGGATAACTTGCGAGAAACCATAAAACAAGCCAAAGCAAAAGTTCTAGACCTCGCTATCTATGGCAAGCTTGTTCCACAAAATCCGAACGACAAACCTGCCGTAGAACTACTGAAACGTATTAATCCGAAGGCCGAAATCATATCTGATAACGAGCATTATCAGAAGTTACCTGTGGGATGGTGCCTAACTATATTAGGGAGTATTGGAACTTGGCAATCAGGTGCTACACCAAGCCGTTTGCGAAAAGACTATTATGGTGGTAATATTCCATGGCTAAAGACTGGAGATTTAAACGATGGCATTATTACCAACATACCAGAGTTTATTACAGAAAAGGCTTTAGAAGAAACTTCTGTAAAGTTAAATCCAACAGATAGCATATTGATTGCGATGTATGGTGCTACTATAGGTAAAATAGGCATACTCTCTTTTCCCGCAACAACAAATCAAGCATGTTGTGCCTGCCTTGATTATAAGATTGACAAAATGTATATATTTTATTTTCTATTAAGCAATAGAATAAATTTTGTATCTATGGGAGGTGGAGGCGCACAGCCAAATATATCAAAGGAAAAAATTGTAAACACAACATTTCCGCTTCCACCTTTAGCTGAACAAAAACGTATAGTTTCAAAAATCGAAGAGTTATTTCATCAACTTAATATGATAGAAGAGAGCTTATAGGCTCTCTTTTTTCGTTTATACCATATTACATTTAAATTAAGTATAATATGGTAACAAAATTCAAGGATTATCTTGTCAAGGAAAACTTGACAGAGAATACAGTTCGCTCTTATGAATGGACTGTGAAGTATTTTACGGAGCATTATTCAGCAGTGAATAAAAAGAATCTCTTGGCATATAAGGGGTATTTGGTAGAGAACTTCAAACCACAGACTGTCAATTTGCGTCTGCAAGCTATTAACAAGTATCTGGAGTTTATCAAGCAGGAAAAGCTAAAGATGAAGTTCGTCAAAGTTCAACAGAAGAACTTTTTGGAGAATGTAATCAGCGATGCTGATTATAAGTTCTTCAAACGTAAGTTAAAAGCCGACGGACATGATGAGTGGTATTTCGTTGTTTGGTTTATGGGTGCCACAGGTGCACGTGTTAGCGAGTTACGCCACATCAAGGTAGAGCATGTTAAGGTAGGGTATCTTGACCTTTATAGTAAAGGTGGCAAGATACGCCGTCTGTACATTCCGAAGAATTTGCGTTTAGAAGCAACAAAGTGGCTTGACGAAAAAGGAATCCAATCTGGATATATTTTCCTAAATCATTTTGGAGAACGCATTACAACACGTGGCATCGCTCAGCGATTGAAGCATTTTGCGGAGAAATATGGAATGAACAAGAATGTGGTATATCCTCATTCGTTCCGTCATCGTTTTGCCAAGAACTTTCTTGAGCGCTTCAATGACATAGCCCTTCTTGCAGACCTTATGGGGCATGAACGACTTGAAACAACACGAATCTATCTACGCCGCACAGCAAGTGAGCAGCAGAAGATTGTGGACGAAATTGTTGTTTGGTAATTGTAAAAATTTAGCCATCGTAGGTAAGGCTCTTACTTACAATGGCTAATAATCTCAATTACAATGCAGATTCAATAACATCTAAACGAGCAAATATTTTCTCAATTCTAGCTACTATGCGCTGTTGTTCTGTAAGAGGTGGTATCATAATAGGCAATTGCTCCAACTGATTTAAATAAAAGCCCTTTTGAGCAGTTCCCTTAGCATTTGTAGTCATATATTTCTGAATAGATGAGGAATCCATATAATATTTAAAAAAATGGTTATAAATCAATGGTGTCAAACATGCCACGCTTCTCTGTAAAGTTATTTTTTTGTTATCAGAAAAGACACAAGATCGTCCTAATGTACCAACTATGGTGATTAATAAATCTCCTTGCATAACTTTCGTCCTTTTATCACTGGTTTCAAAAGTATCATGATTTAAATATCTCACTCCATTAGTATAAACTATATTATCATTGACTATATTTTGTGCAGAAAGCATAAGGTATTCTGTTGTTTCCTTTGTTCCTTTGGGAGGATTGTGGTCACCATCGACAAGCTTTGAACAAATATCTTTTAGTTTGCATATAGTCCATCCCACAGGTAACTTCTGATAATGCTCGTTATCAGATATGATTTCGGCCTTCGGATTAATACGTTTCAAGAGTTCGCTAGCAGGCTCGTCATTCGAATCTTGTGGTACAAGTTTGCCATGAATGGCAAGGTCGAGAATTTTGGATTTGGCTTGCTTTATTGCTACTACTAATTTTCCTTTTCCTGCTTCCAAGAAGCTTATTTGTAAAAGTAGATGCTTTATTTTAGTAACAATCCTTTCCTGTTCTTCAATAGGAGCAATTGGAACATACAATGAACGTAATGTATCTAATCCGACTGTTTTTTGTGCAGTTCCTGTTGCTAATTTATCGCACAAACTTTTAATGTAATTGCTCATCAAAACAAATGACAAGTATTCATTACTTATGGTAGGTTTTATCAAACCTATATGTCGTTGGAAGCAGAATTGTCGGTCAGTTTTAACGTTTACGACAATGCCGTATGAACCAGTTACAGAAAATAATATGTCACCACGTTTGGGTTTCCTTTCCATTTGTATTTTTTCATAATATTCTTCTGGAACATAACGTGTATTTGAAAAATCAAGACTTCCATCAGCTATGTTTGATATAACCAAGAATGGGATTCCTTTTGATACTTTAGGAGGTGCTTGATGGTCACCATCTGTAACAGTAAAAACATAGTCTTCCAACCTGCACCACACTCACCCCTTCGGCAGTTCAAAGGGATAATGCGGCTTATCAGAAGTTAAAAATATTGCAGCAAGCTTCTGCATTATTCTAAAAACAGAAACAAAGCATGGATACAGATAAGTTTATCATCCCTCCTTAATTATCCACTCGCTGACAGTACGCTGGGTGCTATCATAAACCACAGCAAGAAGCTTCTCCATACTGATCTTCACCTCCTGGTTAGGATACCCCAGCCTATAACTTTTGGTGAATGGCTTATACTGCTTGATGGTGAGATAACCACTCTGATAAAGCAGAGGCAGGGCTGAAGTCATCTGCTCGGGCGACACATCGAAATCATCCACACTCACGCTCTTCTGCTCGATATCAGTCACGTTGACATGATATTTCAGCAAACCCTTGATAAGATAGCTTGGCGTACCGGAACCAAACCAGTAGGCATCAATCTTCTGACCAGACAATGCTCTTATAAGACTGAACGGATTAAACACATCCTCCGAATACTCACTGAAATGGTAGCCATCATAATATTGACGCTGCAAAGATACGGCATTTTTCCGACTCACTCTGAACTTTCGCGAAGATACGCAAAAAACAAAGAAATAGCATCTATCCGCTTTTACGCACGTGGATATTTTTTCTCGAAAAGTATCATAGTCTCATTTTTCGCCAGAAATATCATAATATATTACTAATACATAAGTATTTACATTCAATGAGACTTCTCTAATAAAGCAGAAAGAAGTATCATGGAAGTATCATTATAGACTGCAGAAGTATCATTAAAGACAGCACGATGCACGAGAAAAGACTATTAAAACATCAAGAAAAGTCAGTTTAAACATCGCAAAGACTCAAAAGAATATTGCCCAAAAACAAATCCTATATTTGGGCACTCGTTGCCCACGCTATGGGCAATAGCTGCCCAGCACACGGGCTGCCGATGCCCACTTGGTGGGCTACGGATGCCCGTGTAACGGGCACAAGCAGACCAACCGGAGGGTATAGAAAGACCAACTGATGAACTAAAAAAATAGACGCATTACCGTAACTTATCCTGATTATATTGACATTACCATAGAACATCTACGCACATCCTAAAACTGCATAAATACTGTAATAATTGCCGATAGTGGGGCCAAAAGTGCCTAAAAAGCAACTTTTGGCACCACTATCG
>JABLTL010144734.1_pt1 | contig 10297 bp, 11 predicted proteins | sample 7160151 | NCBI WGS metagenome assembly JABLTL01 (sample SAMN14651223, study PRJNA627086) | human gut metagenome | isolation source: feces | host: Homo sapiens
ATAATAAAAATGTAATCAACAAGAATTGTCAGACAATTCCGACGGCGGTTCAGAGATTACAATATGTAGTAAAGGAGTTGGGCACTATGCGTTTTAAAATTACAGGTAAGAATATCGAGGTTACAGAAGGACTCAAGAAGGCTATCGAGGATAAGATAGGTAAGTTAGATAAGTATTTCAGTACGGAAATAACTGCTAATGTTACACTTTCTGTTGAAAGAGACAGACAGAAGATAGAGGTTACAATCCCTGTTAAGGGCAGCATAATCAGAGCTGAAGAGGTCAGCAGTGATATGTATGTTTCCATAGATCTTGTTGAAGAGATTATTGAGAGACAGCTCAGAAGATATAAGACCAGGATTGTTAATTTGGGCGCAAAAGTAAGCATATTTTTCTATATACACCTTATTATATATGGAAAATTATGTTTTATTATATTGCGCTTTGTTGGAATGAAGCTTAAAACAGGGGTTGTTACCGCCTGCTGGTAACGGTGTTACCGATGCGCGGGAATGATGTTACCGATATGCGGTAATGCGATTTTCTCTACGCGGTAATCGTGCTTCCGGCGGCGACGAACGCGTAAACGTGCGTCTGTCTACAGGCAGATGCTCTCCACTTCCTGCACTTGCTCGCAGCAGAAGTGGCGGTCGCCGTTGATGGTTACGGTGTTCTGGTCGGTGGGCGAGAAGCGCGTGAAGGCTTGCTCGTCCATCTCGCCCGTGCAGACGTACTGCAGGTTGCCGATGCGGATGCGCTCGCCGCGGCGGCAGCCTCGCATGGTGACGCGTATGAGGTGGCGCCGGTTGGGCACGAGGTGCACCGTGAGCGTGTCTCCGCTCTGCTCGGTGAGGAGCGGTGTGTATATGCGGCTGATGCGGGCGGCGTTGTCTACGAGCGGATTGATGCGAAGCGGAGAGTAGCCGCAGATGTCTTCGGAGGAGAGAGGGGTTGTTGTGTTGAGGTGGTGTGGTGTTGTTGTGTTGAGGTGTTGAGATGTTGAGATATGTTGTGGTGTTGTTGTGGTGGGGTGGTGAGATGTTGTTGTGTTGAGGTGTTGAGATGTTGAGGTTTCTTCTACAGCCTGCCACAGCGCCAACGGCTGATTGGCATCCGTCCATCGGTACGGATATAGATTGCGGTTCATCGCTTCGCCGCCGTCGTGCGTCTGCCACGTGTCGGCATGCCGGCAAAGCCAGCCGGCGTTGCCGTTGAGGGCGAAGCAGGGTCGGTCGGTTCCGCTTACGGCGAAGTGCGAGCTGTCGGCGGCGATGCCGTAGAAGCAGACGCTCACCTGGCGGCGGGTGCGCATCGAAGGGCAGTAGAGCAGGGCTATCGTGTTGGTGTCGGTGCGCAGAAAGCGCTGCACGTCGTAGGCTATCGCTGCTACGGCGGTGTCGCCCTTCTGTCGGTCGGGCGTGAAGAGCGCCGTCGACACGTTGCGCCCGTTCACGTAGAGCACGAAGCGGCCCGTCGTGGCTACACGTATATAGGCAGCGCGCGGCATATCCTTCTCGCTCGTCACAATGGTGCGGCTGAACCACACGTGCGACGTGTCGTCGGGCGTCGGGTGCGACAGCCAACGGCAGTCGAAGTCGCCTGCCGTTGCTGTTGAGGCTGCGGCTGTGGCGGCTGAAGCGATGAAGAGTATGAGGATATGTAGTAAGCGGAACATGTATGTGTCTTGTTGGGTGTGGCAGAGGCCGGAGACCTCTGCTACTTGTTGTACAAAAGGAAAGGCTTGTACCCGATTCTCTTTTGAAGATTCATGGTACAAGCCTTTATGTGTGTTGACGTTTTATGCGTCGATGTTAGCGTATGTTGCGTGTTCCTCGATGAACTTGCGGCGCGGTTCTACGTCGTCGCCCATGAGCATCGAGAATATTTCGTCTGCCTCAGCAGCGTTCTCGATAGTCACCTGGCGCAGCAGACGAGTCTTCGGGTCCATTGTGGTCTCCCAAAGCTGTTCTGCGTTCATCTCGCCGAGACCTTTGTAGCGCTGTGTGTGTATCGACTTGCCGTCGTCTACGCCACCTGCGTACTTGTCGAGGAAAGCCTGGCGCTGCTGCTCGGTGTAGCAGTACTCCTTCACCTTGTTCTTGTAGGTGCAGAGGTAGAGCGGCGGGTTGGCGATGTAGAGGTGTCCCTCCTGAATAATCTTCGGCATGAAGCGGTAGAAGAGTGTCATGATGAGCGTGTCGATGTGCGAGCCATCGACATCGGCATCGGTCATGATGATAATCTTGTCGTAGCGCAGCTTGTCGATGTTCGCCTCCTTGTCGTCCTCACCCTCTACGCCGAAGCGTACGCCGATGCTCTGGATGATGTTCATTACCGACTCCGACTCGAACACCTTGTGCCACATCACCTTCTCCACGTTCAGAATCTTGCCGCGCAACGGCAGGATAGCCTGTGTGTAGCGGTCGCGTCCCTGCTTTGCCGAGCCGCCCGCAGAGTCACCCTCGACGAGGAATATCTCACACTTCTTCGGGTCGCGGTTAGAGCAGTCGGCGAGCTTGCCGGGAAGTCCGCCGCCGGTCATCGGGTTCTTGCGCTGCACGCTCTCGCGAGCCTTGCGTGCCGCGATACGTGCCGTAGCTGCGAGAATCACCTTGTCGCAAATCATCTTTGCCTCCTTCGGGTTCTCCTCAAGATAGTTGGAGAGAGCCTCGCCTACAGCCTGCTGCACGGCGCCTGCCACCTCGCTGTTGCCGAGCTTGGTCTTTGTCTGACCCTCGAACTGCGGCTCTGCCACCTTGATAGAGATTACGGCTGTGAGGCCCTCGCGGAAGTCCTCGCCTGCTATCTCTATCTTCGCCTTCTCTATCTGCTTAGAGATAGCCGGGTCGTTGTCGGCGTAAGCCTTCAGCGTGCGTGTAAGGGCTGCGCGGAAACCGGTGAGGTGTGTGCCGCCCTCTATGGTGTTGATGTTGTTTACGTACGAGTGGATGTTCTCCGAGTAGTCGGTGTTGTACATCACAGCCACTTCGATAGGTATGCCCTGCTTCTCGGTCTTCAGGTAGATGACGTCGTCGAAGAGGTGTGTGCGGTGGCGGTCGACGTAGCGCACGAACTCCTTGAGTCCGTCCTTAGCGTGGAACACTTCCTCGCGTGTCTTGCCCTCTTCGTCCGGGCGCATATCGCGCAGGGTGATGCGGATGCCAGCGTTGAGGAACGCAAGCTCGCGCATGCGGCGTGCTATGATGTCCCACTGGTAGTGGGTGGTGGTGAATATGGTGGGGTCGGGCCAGAACTGCTGGCGTGTGCCTCGCAGGTCGGTCTCGCCTACTACCTTCACGGGGTAGAGCGGCTTGCCCTTCTCGTACTCCTGCTGATATATCTTTCCGTCGCGGAACACCTGCGACTTCATGCGTGTTGAGAGCGCGTTGACGCAGCTCACGCCCACGCCGTGCAGACCGCCGCTGACTTTGTATGATCCCTTGTCGAACTTGCCGCCGGCGTGGAGCACGGTCATTACGACCTCCAGAGCCGACTTGTGCAGCTTGGCGTGCATGTCTACCGGGATACCACGACCGTTGTCCTGAACGGTTATCGATTCGTCTTCGTTGATTGTCACCTCGATGTCGGTGCAGTAGCCTGCCATTGCCTCGTCGATGGAGTTGTCAACGGTCTCGTTCACGAGGTGGTGCAGACCCTTTTCGCTGATGTCGCCGATGTACATTGCCGGGCGCTTGCGCACGGCCTCAAGTCCTTCAAGAACTTGTATGTTACTTGCCGAGTAATTGTTCTCGGTGTTTTGTATTTCTGCCATTTTCGATTATCTATGTTTGGACTACAAAAGTACTAATTTTCCGTGACTTACGGAAATATTAATGCTTAAAAATGTGCGCCGAAACCAATTAGTTTCTGCTTGTTTTTCAGTTGCTTGCGGTGTGCTTGTGGGTGGAAACAAAAAAAGGTCACACTTCGTTAGAAGTATGACCTTGTATGGGGTTCTGTCAGCACACTCTTAGCCGAGCTTGCTGATATGCAGACACAAACTTGACTTCAAGTTTGCAGCTTTGTTCTTGTGGATAATGTTAGTCTTTGCCAACTTGTCCAGCATTTTCTGAACAGAAGGATAGAGCTTTACAGCCTCTTCCTTGTCCGTCATTGCGCGCAGCTTGCGAACTGCATTACGCATAGTCTTTGCGTAGTATCTGTTGTGCAAAGCCTTAGCCTTGTCCTGACGGATTCTCTTAAGTGATGATTTGTGGTTTGCCATCTTGTTTTTTCAGTTTTTTATTTTTTTATTGTAGTCCCTAGGAGAGTCGAACTCCTCTTTAGAGAATGAAAATCTCTCGTCCTAACCGATAGACGAAGGGACCAACACTACTTGCATTTTTGCGGATGCAAAGGTACTGCTTTATTTTAAACCCACCAAATTTTCTTTGTTCTTTTTTCTTTAAATCGTGCTTTTTTCATTAATTTTGCCCTTAAATAGACTAAAACAATCAGAAAATGTTGGAAAAAACGCGCGCAATAGTGCTTAACTCATTGAAATACGGCGAGTCGCAAATGATTGTTGACATGTATACCGAGGGGCGCGGACGCCTCTCTTTCATACAGCGTATTCCGCGTCAGGGGCGCGGCGGCATTAAGAAGCAGTATTTCCAGCCGCTCACCATTCTCGACATCGAGTTCGACTACCGCGCTACGCAGCGTCTGCACAAGTTGCGTTCGGCTGCCGTGGCGTTTCCGTTCCGCTCTCTGCCGTTCGATATGGCGAAACTCTCGATAGCCCTGTTCGTGGCTGAGTTCACCATTTACGTAACGCGATCGGAGCAGGCTGACCCTGCGCTGTATGCTTTCGTAGAGAGCAGCGTGCGATGGCTTGACGCCTGTGAGGGCAGCTTCGCCAATTTCCACATTATATATATGTTGCACCTCACGCGCTTCATCGGCTTCTATCCTAACGTGGAGGACTATGCCGGCGGTTGTTGCTTCGACATGCGCGAGGGTTGTTTTGTCTATGCGGCGCCTCCGCACGCCGACTTCCTGCCTCCGCACGAGGCTGAGAAGATTGGTCTGCTGCTGCGCCTCAACTATGCAACGATGCGCCTGCTGCGCCTCACGCGCGAGGAACGCAACCGCTGCGTAGATGTGCTGCTGGCTTACTATAGGCTGCACCTGCCCGACTTCCCCGAGATGAAATCGCTCACAGTGCTGAGGGAGCTGTTCGGGTAGCCCCTCCCAACCCTCCCCGTCGGGGAGGGCTTAGCCAACAACGGCTTAGAAGGGCTTAAAGAGGCTTAGTTCGGCTTAGTTGGCAAAGGCTTAGAAAGGCTTAAAGAGGCTTAGTTAGTTAAGGCTTAGGAAGGCTTAAAGAGGCTTGGAAAGGCTTAGTTCGCCTTAGTTGGTTAAGGCTTAGGAAGGCCTAAAGAGGCTTAGAAAGGCTTAAGTGCTGCCCTAAAAAAGAAAGAAAAAAATAACTTAAAACCAAATAATATGACAAAAATTCGCATTCCGGCTATGGACATCGCGCGTCGTCACCCGCTTTTCTTGAAGGGAACGACCGATGCTGCATACGCACGCTTTGCCTCAGACCTGGCAGAGCTTATGGAGAAACTGAACATTCAAGAATTCAAAGGCGACAATCTGCGTGAGCTCGCTATCGTGCTCACGATGTATTACGAGGATATGATTTCGGATCTGGGCATCTGGAACGCCCTTACCGACACCTTCCAGGAGCTGTACGGACGTCAGTTGCCGTTCTACGACGTAGACATGCAGAACTATTATCGCAACGAGCCGAACGTGGAGGACATACGCTTCCTCATCTGGCTGCTCATGACACGCACTGAGCCGTCGGCTGTGGTGTCGCCCGACACGCCGGCGCTTGAGGCGGCTGCACGCACGGCATGCTCGCTGATGGACAAGCGTTTTGAGGATATGCCTGTGAACGAGGAGCTGAAGGAGTTCTTCGAGAAGGCTGAGTTCGCTGAGAACTTCTACGCGCAGCTCGACCTCATGAAGTGGTCTTTCTACGCTTGCTATGCGTCGTGCAACGAGAATGCGCCGATGCTCATACGCCAACAGGCACAGCGCCTCTCGCAGTCGCTCAACTGTCCGCCGCCTATCGCCATGAACGTGGCTGAGAGCATCGCCATGTTCGAGAGCCGTCTGCAGCCGCTGGCTATGCGTCCGCAGGACTGGCTGGCTCGCATCGTGCGCAACAACGGCAACGCTGAGGCTGCCGACAAGATTGCTTCGCAGCGCTACCTGCCGTTCGACTTCTACCGCATCGTCGACTCAAAGAAGGGCGAGAGCATGACGTTCGAATCGTTGCGCGGCGATAAGTTCACGCTGACCGACCTCACCATGTCTCACCCGCAGACGGAGTGCTATGACAGCAAGTCGGCTATGGCGTTCTTCGTGGAGTATGGCGGCGAGTTCTACCTCGGTTCGCAGGCTTCATGGTCGAACAACACCGAGGCTTTCGACGCCGAGAAGGCTCAGCGCAAGCATAACACCACGCTCTGTCTCGAAAAGCGCAGCAAGCTGATAGAGCAGAACAGCGGTTCGCCGTTGTTCTACTTCAACAACGCCGACATGCTGCGCCTGTTCCTCATCGAGCGTGTAGGACTGTCGAAGCGTGTCGTGTCGCAGCTCACACTGCCGCAGGACGAAGTGGACTTCACCGTGTTCGTGCGCGAGTCTGACTTCAACGTGGTCTACTTCCCCAACGTGGCGCGACTCATCTGCGACCCGCGCAACCCGCTCTACGATGCCGAGTACGCCAAGGCGCACACCTTCGGCAACATCTTCATGCTGCCGGGCGACATGCTGCGATACCTCAACGCTCACGACATGCTGCCCGAGGCTCGCATCAACTGCTTCGGCGGTGAGGAGGAAGGTCGCAAGGTGGTGAAGGAGAACTTCGACTTCTTCGCGCGAATGATGCAGGGCAGCGCCTACTAAGCAATTGCAGCCTGCATCGGCAGCGCCATCTATAAACGACGGCGCTGCTATCTGTAAACGGATGCGGCGCTTACTATAATAAATAATGTAATAAAAACAAAGAGATTATGAAGATAAAGAGTATGCTCCTGCTTATGGCGTTCGGTCTGTCTGCCTGCACGAGCGGCAGATATGCCGGTGTGCCAGCTAAGTATAACAAGCTGATAGACCAGACGATGGCTACAGCCGGTGCCAATGCGAAGGAACTGAAGAAGGCGCTGAAGGAAGCGCCCACAAGTCAGCGCGAGGGCATGGCGTTCCTCATTTCGTACATGCCTGAGAGAGACGCGAAGTCGCTCTCAGCCGATTTCCTTCTTGAGAACGTTGAGTACGCTTACAAGGCTCGCGCCGAGTTCCCGTGGGCAAAGACCGTGCCCGACAGCGTGTTCCTGAACGACGTGGTGGCTTACGTGAATCTGAACGAGGCGCGCGAGAACTGGCGCAAGGACTTCTACGAGCGCTTCAAGAAGTACGTGGCTCCGTGCAAGACGATGCGCGAGGCTATCGACTCGGTGAACAAGAACGTGCGCGATGAGCTGCTCGTCGACTACAACACGAAGCGCGAGAAGCCCGACCAGGCTCCTTACGAGTCGATGCGTCAGCACATGGCTTCGTGCTCGGGTCTCTCTATCCTGCTTACCGATGCGTTCCGCGCCGTAGGCATTCCGTCGCGCGTGGCTGGCACTCCGGCTTGGCACGACGACCGCGGCAATCATAACTGGAACGAGGTGTGGATAGACGGTCAGTGGCGCTTCACCGAGTATTATCCTTCCGACGACCTCGACCAGTCGTGGTTCCTCACCGACGCGGGCAAGGCGATAAAGGAGGACGTAAGAAAGGCTATCTATGCGGCTTCGTTCAAGCCCACAGGCTATTACTTCCCGTTGGTTTGGGACGACAACATTCGCTATGTTCACGCCGAGAATGTCACCGACCGCTACACCAGCCTCTACCGTGCGCAGCTCTCTGCTACGCCTGCCGACGACAAGCACGTGGCTCTGCGCGTGATGGTGTTCAAGGACAAGGACCATGCCGAGAATTCGGGCGACCGCGTGGCTACCAACCTCGATGTGTTCAAGGGCGACAAGCAGCTCTACGGTGGTCGCAGCACAGGTGCTACGCAGGACATGAACGATGTGCTTACATTCAATGTGGAGAAGAACCAGCAGTACATCATTAAGTTCGTGAACGGCAAGGGCGAGATGCAGACGCAGACCGTGGAGGTTGGAGACGATACCACAACGCTCAAGCTCTACATGCAGTAATTCTTCAGGGGGTGCACTTGTCTCCGCTCGGCTTTGCCGCTTGCCAGAGCAAGAAGTGCACCAACATAGCAAGAAGTGCACCCATAAATTCACAGATTGTTAGGGGTGCGTAAAACAAAACAACGGATTAAGCGGATTAAACGGATTTTTACTCAAGCAATGAGAATCCGTTTAATACGCTTAATCCGTTTTTAATTCTTGCAAGTTTTAATTCTTGCAAGTAGAGCTATCCGTTCACTGCTTGCGCTTGTTCCATTGCGCCATGATGAGATTTGTGGTGGGCGTGGTGACGATGTTGAGCACGAGGAAGTAGAGGATGACATGCCAGTCGCTGCTCTCGCCAGTAATGTCGAAGCCGAGCAGATAGAACACGCCTGAATACACCATCAGAAGCACGAAATAGAGAAGAAACTCGCAGGTCTTTTCTGCTGTCACTTTGTTTGTTGTCATAACTGTATGTTTTTGAAGATTATTATCGGGTTGATACTGTTTGGAGGGTGTTGATATTGTTTGGAGGGATGGTGATATTATTAGAAGGGTTGGTGATGCTGTTAGAGAGGTTGCTTGGCTGCAGATGCTGATTGTCTGCGCAACTGCACCATTGCGCCAATCAGCACGACATCGCCAAGCACCCATGCAGCATAGGCGAACCACTCGCTGTATGCCTCGATGCTCAGCAGCGGCATGAGGAAAGCCAGTGCGGTTGCGGCATCGAAGAAGTCTGACTTCAGCAAACTGCGCGCAATGGCACACAGACGGCGACGGTCGGCGATGGCGAGCCACAGCGCTCTGCCCGCTACGGCGAGCAGGAGCACGGCGCAAGTGGCGATGAGAAAGGGCGACACATGCTGCATGTCGTACTCAAGCAGCGCGTCGAGCTTTAACCACAGGCAGAGCAGCACGCCCATAGCCATTGTTGTCTCGTTTCTATACTCGTTTGTTTCCATAGCGTATTTGTTTTTTTTATCAGAATGGATGTTATGGTTTTAATCAGACGAGGCTGTTTCAGCGTTTTGTATTGTATGGGTTGTCGATGTCCAAAAACAGGTCGAGCAGCACGCCAAATGCGAACACGGCTGCGTACTTCAGTCGGCGCCATCCCTTGCGCGGCTTCTTCGTTGCGGGCGCCTTTTCGGTGAAGTATCTCTCGGTGGCGAACAAGCCCATTGTAGCCTTTGCCTCGCGAATGTCGTCGGAGTCGTCGTCGGTTTCGGCAAGCATCTGCTTCAGCTTTGCCTCCTCCTGCTCGCTCAGCGTGGCGTCGAAATAGCCCTCTATCAGACTGTGTATATCGTTCTTTGCCATCAGTTTATGTTTTTATAAGTTTCACGAATCTGTTTTCGCGCTCTCGAAAGCGTCTGTCTTACGTTCTCCTCCGTCATGTCCACGGCGGCGGCAATCTCGGCGAACGAGTATCCCTCGTAGTCGCGCATCCAGAGCACGCGCCGCTGCGTGTCGCTGAGCTGCATCTCCACTATTCGCTTCACGGCGTCGAAGCGTTCGCGCATGTCCTGCTCCTTTGCGTCGTCGGTGGCGCCGCAGACGTTGGCGGGCTGAACGCTGCGGTGGGCTGAGCGCAGATAGTCGATGCTCACGTTCTTCACTATTGTGGCGGCTATGCGCTCCGTCTGCTGCTGGTCGGGCGGCATGTTCTTCAGCGTCCACAGCTTGCAGAACGCGTCCTGCAGCACATCGTCAGCGTTGTCCTCACCGGCTATGCTGCGCGCCGTGGTGTGCAGTCGTTGACGTATGCGCGTGAATATTGTCAGTACGTTGTTTTCCATTGTCGTGTCTGGGGTGCGTTCTGGGTTTGTCGGTTGCTTGTTACATATATATAACGTGCGACGTGCGGTTTTGTGACAAACGGGTGCAGTTTTTTTTAAAAGAGTGTGCATTTGTCTCAACTATCAATAGGGGTGTAATAAAAACGAACACGAATAGCGCGAATATCACGAATGGATAAACCTTGCATTCGTGATATTCGCGCTATTCGTGTTCGTTATAAAAAGCAATTGGTATTATTGCACGGATTTTTACTCAAAGGGGGTGCACTTGTCTCAAGTGCACCTCAT
>JABLTL010014894.1_pt1 | contig 10296 bp, 10 predicted proteins | sample 7160151 | NCBI WGS metagenome assembly JABLTL01 (sample SAMN14651223, study PRJNA627086) | human gut metagenome | isolation source: feces | host: Homo sapiens
ATGAAACGCAGCGTAGCAGCGCTACGCTAAGTGGAATGAACGGACGCCAGAAGGGAAAAGGCGCAAGCAGATGGCGCAGGTGAATCTGGAAATAGGATACTAAAAGGAAATGCGCAGACTTCCGCCGGGAAGGCCGCGCATCGCCTTGATTTCATTGCACTACGGGGGACAGTTCGTCCTCAAAGCGGCTGACCGTCAGGACGCCTTCTTTTGCGCGGATGACCCGAATCGTCCCCTGCTCGCGTCCTTTCGGCGGCAGCGTCATCACGATTTCCGGCTCTACGCCCTGCGCCCTGCATTCCGCCAATGCGTCCTCAAGGCGCATCCCCAGCACATTCGGCATGTTCACCATCGAGGGATTAGACCTCCATGATTTCCTTTTCCTTCGCCGCGCAAATGCCGTCAATGTCCTTGATCGCCTTGTCGGTAATCTTCTGGACATCGTCCTCTGCCTTGCGCTGCTCGTCCTCGGTGATGAGGGAATCCTTCTTGAGCTTCTTAATCTGTTCCACGGCGTCGCGGCGGATGGAGCGCACAGCCACCTTCGCACCTTCGGCGCTCTTGCGCGCCATCTTCGTCAGTTCCTTGCGGCGCTCTTCGTTCAGATCCGGGAAAACCAGACGAACCACTTCGCCGTCGTTGGTCGGGTTCAGCCCCAAATCGCTCTTCTGAATCGCCTTCTCAATCGCGGAAATCATCTTCTTTTCCCACGGCTTGATGACGATCATGCGCGCTTCCGGCACGTTGATGTTGCCAATCTGCGGCAGGGGCGTGGGCGTGCCGTAGTAATCCACCATGATGCGGTCCAGCAGGCGCGGATTCGCACGGCCCGCGCGCAGGCTCGTCATTTCGTTCTGATACACGGCGACGCTCTTGGACATCTTCTCCTTGGAAGCATCCAGAATTTCCTTCACAGTCATGTTTCATAACCTCCTTTTTTCGGGGGACAAATTCCATTTCTATTGTACTGTTTTTTCTCTCAAAAGGCAAGTGCTTTTTTCAAGGGAATGGGGAGACCCCAGAGGCTCTGCCTCTGGACTCCGGCAGGGCGCTGCCCTGCACCCGCGAAGGGTCTTCGACCCTCTCGACACCCTTTTCGCGATTGAGTTGGTCACACTCTCATACAGTTTCCGCGTGTTTATCCGCGAAAATAGTTACAATTACCAAACTGTAACATGGAAGTGCAGCCGAAGGAGTCCAGAGGGCGATCGGAAAGCCCTCTGGTTGCCTCGGTCAAGACCACTATGTTAATGAAGTCAACTATGCCAAAAGCGTGGGCTCATCCGCTTACGGATGAACGAAAGTCCCCATATCGCTGCCTTCCAGCACCGAAATCAAATTCTCCGGCACATCCAGCCCAAACACGCGCACCATCGGCACATGATTCTCCGCGCACAGCGCAAACGCCGCCGCATCCATCACCTTCAAGCCCTTCTGCAGCGCCTCCTGATAGGTAATGTCCTTAATCAGCGTTGCGTTCGGGTCTTTGTGCGGGTCAGCGGTGTACACACCGTCGATGTTCTTCGCCATCAGGATGGCATCCACCTGCATTTCGATTGCCCGCAGCGCGACCGCCGTGTCGGTGGAGAAGAACGGATTGCCCGACCCTGCCGCGAACAGCACCACGCGCCCTTCGGACAGATAGCGCCGCGCGGTCATGGCGTTGAACGGCTCGCAGAAGCGGTTCATGTCCACGGCGGACATCACCACGGCATCCACGCCCGCCTGACGCAGCGCGTCCGCCATGCACAGGCAGTTGATAACCGTGCCGAGCATCCCCATCTGGTCAGCGGTAACGGCGTCCATGTTCGCCGCCGGGCCCTGACGGCCGCGCCAGATATTTCCCGCGCCGATGACAATGCCAATCTGCGTGCCCATATCCGCCATTTTGCGGATGACGGCGGCAGCACGATGCACCTGATCGAAATCAAACAGGTCGCTGCCCGTTTTCAGCGCCTCGCCGGAGAGTTTGAGCAGTACACGTTTGTAGACAGCCATGAAATTTCCTCCTCAGTTGTCATCCCTCAAGCGGCAAAGGTCGCCGCGTTCGGCATTTTTCCCACGTTCTATTTTACTCCTTCAAACGCTTTTTGGCAAGAGGGTGCAGGAAAACAAGGCAATCATGAATGCAGAAAATAGGATAGAAAAAAGGAAGACCGCAGGAATTTTTCCCGCAGTCTCCCCGATATTTATGCGGATGGAGACGCAATTACGCCTTCTTCATCGCAGCGATTTCCGCCGCGAGGTCGTCCTTGCGCTTCTCGATGCCTTCGCCGCGCTCGAAGCGGACGTAGCGCACGATGTCCAGCGTGGTGCCAGCTGCCTTGGCGGTTTCGTTCATCAGAGAGGTGATGGTCTTGTCGCCATCCTTGACGAACTGCTGGTCAAGCAGGCACACTTCCTTGTAGTACTTTTCGATCTGACCCGCGACGATGCGGTCAACGATCTTTTCGGGCTTGCCGGATTCAATCGCCTTCGCGCGCTGAATTTCGGCTTCCTTCGCCAGCTTGTCGGCGTCCACTTCTTCGCGGCGGACAGCTTCCGGCTTGGCAGCCGCAATCTGCAGGCACACGTCGTGGGCAAATTCCTTCACGAGGTCGGAATTCTTGCCGACTTCATCGGTCGCAACTTCGACCATAACGCCGACCTTGCCGCCCATGTGGATGTAGGAAGACACAACGCCTTCGGTCTCATAGCGAGCGAAACGGCGGACGGTGATCTTCTCGCCGATGGCAACGGTCGCGTCAGAAACCATGTCTTCGATGGTCTTGGACTCGTCGTCAACGAACTTCTGCTTCATCAGCTCGTCGAGGTCAGCCGGGTTCGCCAGCGCGACGTGCTTCGCAACGGCGTTCGCGAAATTCTTGAAGTTGTCGGTGTTGGCAACGAAGTCAGTTTCGCAGTTGACTTCCACCAGCGCGCCGGTGCAGCCGCAGGGCGTCATGTACGCCACAACAGCGCCTTCCGCCGCGATACGGCCAGCCTTCTTGGCGGCCTGCGCAAGTCCCTTTTCGCGCAGCCAGTCAATGGCCTTGTCCATGTCGCCGTCGGATTCGACAAGAGCCTTCTTGCAGTCCATCATGCCCGCGTTGGTACGCTCGCGGAGCTCCTTGACCAGAGCAGCAGTGATATTCGCCATAAGGTTCATCCTCCAAATCTTTTTCGATGTTGAAACGGGTTTGCGAGGGATTACGCCTCGGTCTTTTCCACGGGCGCTTCTTCAGCGGACTGCTCGCCCTGCTTGCCTTCCAGCACAGCGTCAGCCATCTTGCCGGCGATCAGCTTGACCGCGCGGATGGCGTCGTCGTTGCCGGGGATGACGTAGTCGATTTCGTCCGGGTCGCAGTTTGTGTCAACGATCGCAACGATCGGGATGTTCAGGATGCGGGCTTCGGTCACAGCGATGTGTTCCTTGCGCGGGTCAACAACGAACAGCGCGCCGGGCAGCTTCTTCATCTCGCGGATGCCGCCGATGTTCTGCTCGAGCTTTTCGCGCTCCGCCTTCAGCTGGATGACTTCCTTCTTGGGCAGCAGGTCGAACTGACCGGACTGCTCCATCTTGTCGATGTCGTTCAGGCGGCGGATACGGGTCTGGATGGTGCGGAAGTTGGTCAGCATGCCGCCCAGCCAGCGGTTGTTGACATAGTACATGTTGCAGCGCTTCGCTTCGGACTCGATGGATTCCTGCGCCTGCTTCTTCGTGCCGACGAACAGGATCGTCTTGCCCTGCATGGCGGTGTCGCGGACGAACGCGTACGCTTCGTCGATCTTGCGGACGGTCTTCTGCAGGTCGATGATGTAGATGCCGTTGCGCTCGGTGAAGATGTACTGCGCCATCTTCGGGTTCCAGCGGCGGGTCTGATGACCAAAGTGGACGCCAGCTTCGAGGAGCTGCTTCATGGAAATGACTGCCATAGTTGTTTTCCTCCTTGTTTTTCGGGCTGCCTCGCTTGATTGCGGGCTATGCCTTCAACCACCCTCTGCCCCTTCGCGGCGACTCACTGCATCCGCAGCACAAGGACCGCAGGACAAAGGTGCGTAGTCTTGCTGATTATACCACAAGTACGCCTGTTTTTCAACTGTTTTTTCGGGATGGGGCAAATTTTTTGCAGGATTTTATGCTCGATGCTTGGTGAACAGCTCCTTCACCACCGCGTAGCTCATCTTCGGCCGCCGATACTCGTCCACCACGCCCTTGTTGTTGTGCGTCTTCGGGCGGTGCATCGCCCATTCCTCCGTCACGCGGCAATCCGCGAACTGCCACAGGAACACGCCGCTGCACGCCGGGTTCTTAAGCACCGCCTCCACCTGATTGCGCAGAATTGTGCACTGCCGCTCCTCCGACCACTTCGATTCGCCCAGCGGGTCATGGTAGCCGTAAATGCCGCCCGCGCCGATTTCGCTGATGATGACGGGCTTCCCTGCCCCGCCGTGCTCGCGGATTTCCTTGAGTTTCTGCGCCAGGCTCTCCGCAACGGGCGTGTTGTGATACCACTGCGGATAGATGTTCACGCTCACCACGTCGCTGTCGCCATAGACGCGGCTGCCGGGGCGCTCCAAGAGCGCAGCGGTCATCGGGCGGGAGGCGTCCAAGTTGTGCAGGAGCGCATAGACTTCGCGATAGCAGTCCGCGCCGTAATCACAGTTGTCCGCGCACTCGTTCAGGCATCCCCAGATGAAAATGGACGGGTGATTGCGGTGCTGGGCAACCATTTCGTGCACGCACTGCCTTGTCTGCGGCATGAAGTTCGGGTTGCGCATTTGCTCTTCCTGCAAGCCGCGCGCGTGCGCCTCCTCCCACACCAGCAGCCCCATTTCATCGCAGAGGTCGAGGAATCGTGGGTCATTGGGGTAGTGGCAGGTGCGCACGCAGTTGCAGCCCATGTCCTTCATCATCAGGATGTCCTGCGCCATCGCCTGCAGCGGCACCGCGCAGCCGAACGCGCCGTACTCCTCGTGGCGGTTGAAGCCCATCAGGCGGAGCTTCTCGCCGTTGAGCAGCAAATCCATTCCGGAAATGCTGATTTCGCGGAAGCCGACGCGGTCAATGAGATCATCCAGCACTTGATTTCCTTCGCGGATTTCAGCGCGGAGGGCGTAAAGTGCGGGCGTGTCAGGCGTCCACGCGGTCACATCCGCATAATGCGCATCGGGAATGCGGATGATGGCGGTGCTGTCCGCCGGGATGTGCGCGGTTTGGGTGAACGTCTGCCCTGCAAGGGTGAGGGTGACATCCGCCGATGCGTCTTCATCCGCCAGATTGCGGATGTTTGCGGAAATATCCGCCGTCCAGCCGTCCGCCGCGTGCTTCGTCGTGATACCGACACGCTCCACAAACACGTCCGGCAGCTGCTCAATGACAACCGGGCGCGTGATGCCGCCATAAGAATAGTAGTCATTCGGAACGTGCAGGGCGGAATCCTCCCCGAAACGGTTGTCCACCTCGACGGTCAGCGTATGTTCGCCTTCCGGCAGGCGGCGCACGACTGTCTCAAACGCGGTGAACGCGCCGTAGTGCTGGGCGATTTCATTGCCATCCAGCAGGACGCGTGCGCGGAAGGACACGCCGCCGAAATACAGGCGGATATTACCCCCGCAGCGGATACGGGTGGTGTAACGCGCGCGCCCGCGGTAGTTGTGGAGCGCAGGGACAAGCTCCCATGTGCTGGGGACGGGCAGCCGCGCGGGGACGAGTGCGTCGGTGTCAAGGGCAGCAAAATTCCACAGCGTCGGGACGGGAACGGCGCGGCGGATTTGATGGGTGGCGAATGTGCGGTCAGACATAGGGCTTCCTTTCTTCCTGCCGATGGCGGGAAAGGCGATTTTCTGGTTGTATTATAGGCGAAAATGGACAAAAAGGCAAGGGAAACGGGGGATGAAAGTAAATTGAAAGCGCGCAGCCTGCGGAGAGGATGCGCGCTTTCATTTCCTATTATATAATCTACACTGCCATTACTTCAAAAACCCGCTGATAATCTGCTCTTCCGCTTCCTGCTCGGTCAGCCCAAGGGTCATCAGCTTGATAATCTGCTCGCCCGCAATCTTGCCGATGGCTGCTTCGTGAATCAGCGCGGCGTCGAGGTCGTCCGCTTCGAGCTGCGGCACGGCAAGAATTTTCGCGTGATCCATGATAATCGCGTCGCACTCCGTGTGGCCAGAACAGGCGGCCTGCCCGACAAGGCGGCTGTCGAACTTCTGCCACGAGTTGTCCTTGGCAACCGAGCGGCTCACGACATCCGCGCTGCTGCCCGCGCCCTTCATCGTCACGACATAGATGCTTTCCGCCTTCTGGTCGCCATGGGTCATCAGGCGTTCGCGGACGACAAGGCGCGCACCGGCTTCCAGCTCCGCCGTCGTTGTGCGGATGGTGCTGTCCACGCCGCGAATCTGCACCATTTCCATCTCCATGCTGCTGCCCTGCGCCAGATGCACCTCCGTGCCGGGATTCAGCAGGCGCTTGCCCGCGCCGTCGCCCGAACCGTAGTGCTTTTCGACATAGCGGACATGCGCGTTTTTCTCCACAAAGAAGCGGTGCAAGCCGTCATGCTGGGAATCCTGCGAACCGCAGTTGTCGATGCCGCAGCCCGCGACAATCAGCACGTCGCTGCCCTCGCCGATGTAGAAGTCGTTGTAGACCATTTCCTTCAGGCCGCTTTCGCTCAGCACGACCGGAATGTGCACGCTCTCGTTGACCGTGCCGGGCTTGATGCGGATGTCGATGCCGGACACATCCGTCTTGGACTCGATGCTGATGTTCGCCGTCGTCTGGCGCGACGCCAAATGCCCATTCGCGCGGATGTTGTACGCGCCCTCCGGCACGCCGTGCAAATCCGCCACTTCTTCCAGAAGTCTGCGCTGAACAGCCGTAATCTTCTCGCTCATCAGCAGTTGCCCTCCTTCCCGGTGGTCTTTTCCAATTGTGCGCACGCGCTGACGGCGGACGGCGTGCCCAGCAGCGTCGGCAGAATTTCCGCGCGGCTGCCGTGGCTGACGATTTTCCCTTCCGCCAGCACAATGATTTCATCCGCAATGTTCAGAATGCGCTCCTGATGGCTGATGACGAGGATGGTGCGGTCGCTGCGCACCTGCCGCATCCGCTCAAAGACGCTGATGAGGTTCTGGAAGCTCCACAGGTCGATGCCCGCTTCCGGCTCGTCAAACACGGACAGCTGCGTGCCGCGCGTGAGCACCGTTGCAATCTCAATGCGCTTGAGTTCGCCGCCGGACAGGCTGCCGTTTACCTCACGGTTTACATAATCCCGCGCGCAAAGCCCCACTTCGGACAAAATCGCGCACGCTTCGCTGACCGACAGGCGCTTGCCCGACGCAATCCGCAGCAAATCCAGGACGGTGATGCCCTTGAAGCGCACGGGCTGCTGGAAGGCGTAGCTGACGCCGAGTTTGGCGCGGTCGGTGATAGACAGGTCGGTCATGTCCGTGCCGTCGAGCAGAATTTTGCCTGCTGTCGGCTTCTCGATGCCGGCAATCATCTTCGCCAGCGTCGATTTTCCGCCGCCGTTCGGCCCGGTGATGACCACAAAACGCCCGCTGTCCACCGTCAGCGTAATATCATGGAGGATTTCCTTTCCCGCCGCCTCATTCGTGACGGCAAAGGACAAATGCTGGATGTCTAACATGAAAGCACCTCAACCGCGGGCATTCCCGCCATTTGTCTGATTGATTTTTCCCCGGTTTGCGCATTTCCATACGCAGCCAGTGTCCATGATAGCAGTTTGCGGGGGGCATGTCAACCGATTTTCGTCAAAATCCGGCGAAATATAGGGGTTTACCGCAAGTCCGGCACGTCTGTCCAGTCGCGCGCCAGCATCCGCTCGTACTCCTCCTCCGTAATCGGCAGAATCGTGCCGTGCTTAAAGCCGTAGGGAAAATGGAAAGCCTCATCTGCGCGGGTGAAAACGCCCTTCGTCAGGTCGTCCGATACAAACGGAACGTACCCCTGTCCCGCGCAGCCCGCGCCGTAGAAATCCGCAAACAGGCACCAGCGGCCGTCGGCGAGTTTGACGGCGGTCGGCGCTTCGTACATGCCCTTCGTCTGCGCGCCCATCGAATCATCGAAGCCTTCCACGCGCTCGAATTTTCCATTCACATGGTCGCTGACGAGCAGCAGCAGGTTGTCCGGGTTCGGGCTGCTTTTCACAAAAAGGTAGAATTTGCCCTTCTCCTCGTACATGGCGGAGTCGATGATGCTGCTGTCCGGCTTGCGGTAAATCAATTCCGGTTCGCTGTAATGGACGAAATCTTTTGTCCGGCTGCCGTAAATCGCCATATTTCCGAAGTTGTTGCAGCGGTGCTTCGACGACCAGTGCACGAGATATTCGCCATGCTCGCTGTCAAAAATCACGTCTGGCGCCCAGACGCAGCCCATGTCGTCCGTGCCGAAGCGCACCATTTCCTCCTCCGACCAATGCACGAGGTCATCGGACACCCAGTGCGCCAAATCTCTGCTGCCGTTTAGCCCGATATTCCGCCATGAGTGCTGATATTGGTTGCGCATCCCGTAGGACAGGCTGAGGTCAGTCGCGAAAATGTGGAATTTTCCGGATGCGTGGTCGCGGACAATGGTCATATCGCGCACGCCGCGGTCGCCATAGTATGCCCAGAGGACAGGATGTCCGCCGTTGAGCGCCTGCCAGTGGAATCCGTCGCGGCTGACGGCGAAGTGCACCTGTTCGCCGTCAGGGGATGTTTTCTCCCGAAAATGAACGAAAAGATAATGCTGCATGTTCAACCTCCTTGCGGCATGTTTCCATAAAAATTCGCGATGGCGCACCGATTTTCCTGCTGATTCTGCATATTTCGGCAAATTTTTGTCTGCTTTTCTGCATCATCCGCCTGCACGCAAAAAAAGCCTGCCGCAATCCGCTTGCAGCAGGCTCTTCGTTATGCAATTGTCGGGGTTGACCTATATGTTTCAAGGCTCAGACAGCATGGACTGGGCAGGCGGCTCGCACCGCCCACGGGGAGCTGTTAGGAAGCTCTGATGAAATGAGGTGGTCAGATGGTGGATGAATTTTTCGTCAGATGCAATTGACAAAATCGAAGGTTTACTGGAGGTAAATCGAGATTTTGTCAAGCAGCAGATGGCGGAAAAGACATTCGCCAGATGACTGCCGAATAAGTCAGAGATTCCTCAGTTTTCCGGCTCCAATAAGCCCAGTTTTCCGTCTTTGCGCTGATACAACACGTTGATTTCCTCGGTTTCGGCGTTGACGAACGCGAAGAAGCTGTGTCCCAGCATTTCCATCTGAACAGCGGCGTCCTCTACAGACATCGGACGCACGGGGAAGGTCTTGTGGCGAACGATTTCCGGCACGCTCTCTTCCGCCGCAGCGTCCTCATCCTCGATAAATTCCAGCTCATTGCTGGCGAAAGCATCGTCGCGGATGCGCTTGTCGAGCTTCGAGCGGTGGCGGTGAATCTGACGTTCCATCTTCGCCAGCGCCTGATCAATGGCGAGGAAGAGGTTTTCGGGCTCAGAGGCCTCCGAGCGGAGGATAACGCCATTGCCCATGGGGACGGTGATTTCGACGGTGCGAATATCGCGCTTGGGTTCCTTGCTCAGCCGAACCTGCATTTCCGTATCGGGCAGGAGATAGCGGCCCATGCGCTCCGTCTTTTTCTCAATGCGGCGGGTCACATGGGGAGAAACCGTCATATTCTTCGCATAAATCGTCAACTTCATAAAATCAGTTGCTCCTTTCGCAGTTGATAATTCCTGCGGAAGCACATGGACACTTGTCAGCGCTTCCGCTGATTCTGATGCGCCATCGGCATCACGTCCTTTCTCTGTCCTTGTGCTTATATATTTCGACGCTCCCTCGAAAATTCCTGCTGCTTTTGCAAAAATATTTTTCTTTTTTGCCCAGAATCCGCAACAAGGGAGTTCCTCCCTTGACCCTTCCGCGCGATTGGGTCGGTGACTTCTGCACACTATGCCCGCGTGCTGATCCGTCATCCGTTCCCCCACACCCCGTCTTTTCCATTGTAGCATGGGAGGCGAAGGAGTCCAGAGGGCGACCGCAGACTTCGTCTGTTTCCAATGCCCTCTGGAACCCGCGGAAAAGACCAATATCATAGGAAAAGACAGCCCGCATCCCCTGCGCCTAATCGTTCGCGCGGGGGATTTTCTCTTTCCCCCCCGAACGACAAAAAAACGCCCTTGACTCTCACGAATCAAGGGCTAATAGGAATCCGGCAGCGACTTATCCTCCCGGGCCGTGTCCAGCCAAGTACTTTCAGCACTGGAGAGCTTAACTTCTGTGTTCGGGATGGGAA
>JABLTL010143231.1_pt1 | contig 10285 bp, 12 predicted proteins | sample 7160151 | NCBI WGS metagenome assembly JABLTL01 (sample SAMN14651223, study PRJNA627086) | human gut metagenome | isolation source: feces | host: Homo sapiens
ATGAACAATCTACAAAAAGTAATGGTTATTATAATTAAAATTGTTATTAGTGTTATAGGACTTGTGCCTGTATATATGATTGTTAAAATGAAAGATAAGTAGGTGTTATGATGAGAACAAGAAAGCAAGAATTAGTTAGTGATGATTTAAAACCTTTTGTATGTAATATTATGAAGGAATATAGGGAAAAGTATAATTATTCTTTAGAAGATTTGGCTAGAGCTCTTAATTATAAAAAGAATAGACAGACTTTACATAAGTATGAAACAGGTACTCTTAATATTCCTTATGAGATATTTTTTGATATTGCTAGTATTTTTAATATTAATTCTGATGTATTTAATGAGATTCCTATGACAAAAGAGGAGAAGGAATTATTTGAGAGAAAGATGATTAGAAGTTATGTTGATGCTATGGCTGGTAATAATAATATTACCTCTAGAGGTGAAAAGATTGTTAATACTTATAAAAATGCTTCATATGAGCCAGTTAGTAAGATATGTGATTTATCTATTAGGTTAATGGATGATTCTATGTCTCCTGTATACTTGAAAGGGGACAGAATATTTTTTAAGAAAAAAGATAACTATGCTAATGGTGATGATATTGTTATTGCTGTTAAAGGAAATATGTTATCTGTTAGAAGAATATATAAAAGTGGTAAAGCAATTATACTTCAGGCCATGAACCCTAAATATCAGACTATTGTTGTTAATGTTTTTTCTGAGGACATGATACTTGGAAAAGTTGTTACTATGAGTAGAGAAATAAGATAATTATTTCTTTTTTTGGTATATAGGCATTTAAAAAGGACTTCAGTAGTGAAGTCCTTATTTGCTTTATTAGTTTAGAGCATCTTTTAATTTGTTTCCAGCTTTGAATCCAGGAACTGTTCTAGCAGCAATTTTAACTGCTTCTCCAGTTTGTGGGTTTCTTCCAGTTCTAGCTTCTCTTTTTTTAGCAGAGAATGTTCCGAAACCTACTAATGTTACTTTTCCAGTTTCTTTTAAACCTTTAATAACTCCTTCCATTACAGCGTCTAATGCTCTTCCAGCATCTGCTTTTGTTAAATCTGCTTTTTCAGCAATGAAATCTACTAATTCAGCTTTTGTCATTTTCTATTACCTCCATTATTTTTTATTAAGCAATATGTTATGCTTACTACATAAAGATATCATAATATCGTAATAAAATCAAGTATTTTAAGGAAAAATAACTAATTATTTTTGAAAAATTAACCAGTTGTATAACTTTTTTGTTAATGTTTATAATATTATTGTAAGTTTTCTTTAATTATGGTATAATAGTGCTGTTTTTGAGGGGAGATGTATTTTATGATGAATAAAACAAGAAAGGATATTATTGTAATTATTACTTATATTGCTCTTATTATTTTTGCTTTGGTTAATTTTAGTAAAATTATTTATTTTTTTGGTAGTGTTATTAATATTTTTGCACCTTTTTTACTTGGTATTATTTTGGCTTTTGTTCTTAATGTTTTAAATAACTTTATTGAAAAGAGAATATTTGGAAAAATTAAACCTGGTAAAGTGTGGAATAAAGTTAAGAGGCCTCTTTGTATTACTCTTAGTTTAATTCTTGTTTTTTTAACTATTTTCTTTGTTATGAACTTAATTATACCGCAACTTAGGAATTCTGCTTCTTTATTTACTGAAACTTTACCAGGATATAAAGAAGACATTGTTGGTATTTTAAATAAGTTTGATGTTGATGAAGAAAATATTAATAAAGTTAGTGAATATCTTGATAACTTTAGTAAAATTATTACTGACTATATTAAGGGTAATTCTAAGGATGTTATTACGGTTACTACTGAGGTTGCTACTTCTGTTATTGGTATTATTAGTAAAGGTATTATTACTTTGGTTTTTGCCATTTATATGATTGCTCAAAAAGAGACCCTTAGTAGACAAATTAATAAGGTTATGAAGGCTTATTTAAAACCTAAGACTATAGAAAAGATTACTACTGTTGGTAGTCTTGCTAATAAGACTTTTTCTAATTTTGTTACTGGTCAGTGTTTGGAGGCTTTGATTTTTGGTAGTTTGGTTTTTGTTGGAATGCTTATATTTAGGTTTCCATATGCTTCTACTATAGGGGTTTTACTTGGATTTACGGCTTTAATTCCTATATTTGGTGCATTTATTGGTACCGCTATCGGGTTTATTCTTATCATGATGGTTAGTCCTATTAAGGCAATACTATTTGTTGTATTTATTATTATTCTTCAACAAATTGAAGGCAATTTGATTTATCCTAGAGTTGTTGGCAAAAGTATTGGACTTCCAGGTATGTGGGTGCTTTTATCTGTTACTGTTGGTGGAAGTATTGGTGGAATTCTTGGAATGCTTATTGCTACTCCTTTATGTTCCTTATTATATGCTTTATTTACTAAGGCAGTTAATGATAGACTTAGAAGTAATAGAATTGTTACTAAAGTTAAAGAAAAGGCTTAATCTTTTAGTGATTAAGTCTTTTTATAATACAATTGCTATCATATTTGATGAGCCTTTGTTTATTATTTTTGTTAGAGTTTGACATAATTTATATCTTACATTGTCTGGCATCATTGATAATTTGGCTTGTATTCCTTCTTGAACAATTACATCTAAACTGCGACCGAATATTTCACTTTTCCAAATATCATTTCCTTCTTTGTTTTCTGTTAGATAATTTATTAATTCTTTACTTTGAAGTTCACTTCCTATTATTGGTTCAAATGTGCTTTCGACATCTACTTTTATCATATGAATAGATGATGCTTTTGCTTTTAGTTTTATTCCATAACGAGAGCCTTGTTTTATTATTTCTGGTTTATCTAGTTTCATATCATCTAGAGTAGGTGAGGCTATTCCATATCCTGTTTGTTTTACCATTTTTAAGGCTGATTTTATTTGATTGTATTCTCTTCTTGCTATATTTAATTCTTGGAATAAGGATAGTAGTTCTGCTTTTGATGATACAGATATTCCCATTATATCATTTAGAACTCTACTATAAAGACCTTGTGGTGCTTCTAGATTGATAGTTACTTCACCAGTTCCTGAATCTACTTCTGATATATAGGCTTTGGAAATGTATTCTGATTCTGTAAAGTTTGTATTTATTTTATCTATGTCTCTTAATTTTTTTACTTCTGTTATTGATTCTTTGATGATACGGATATATTCTTTTTTTAGATAGTGGTCTGGAGATAGAATTGCTATCCATTCTGGCATATTTACTTTTATTTGTTCTATGGGAAACTCATATAGTGATTCTTTTAATATGTTATACATATCTCTTTCTTGCATGGCTTCAATACTTATAGGCATTACTGGTACTTTGTACTCTTCTTTTAGGGAATCCGCTAGTGCCTCGGTTTCTGGAAGCATTGGATGACTACTATTTAGTAATACTATGTAAGGTTTTCCTACTGCTGTTAACTCTTCTATTACTGTTTTTTCTGCTTCTATGTATTCGCTTCTTGGTATATCTCCTATTGAGCCGTCAGTTGTTACTACTATTCCTATGGTTGAGTGTTCTTTTATTACTTTTTCTGTACCTATTTCTGCTGCCTCTGTAAATGGTATTGGTTCGCTATACCATGGAGTCATTACAAGTCTTGGTCCATTTTCATCTTCATATCCTTTAGCTGCTTTGACTACATAACCTACACAATCTATCATTCTTATATTGGCAGTGAAGTCTTCTACTTTTATTTTGGCTGCTGTTGCAGGAACAAATTTTGGCTCGGTTGTCATTATGGTTTTTCCAGCAGCGGCTTGTGGTAATTCATCTAGACATCTTTTTCTTTCGTATTCGTCTTCAATATTTGGAATTACTAGATTTTCCATAAACTTTCTTATGAATGTTGACTTTCCTGTACGTACTGCTCCTACTACTCCTAGATAGATATCCCCTCCTGTTCTTTTTGTTATATTTTTTATGACTTCTATTTTTTCCATTAACATACCTCTTTTCTTTTTATCACTAAACTATATGTTATTTATCTTGAAATATGTAAAAAAAGAAAAGAATTATTTTTTTCTTTTCAATATCTCTTTTAAAAAGTAGTTATATAGGTTTTCTGTATTTTCTAAATCTTCTGGATGGAATTGTACTCCTATTACGAAATGATTATCATCTATATATTCTATCCCTTCTATTACATTGTCTTCTGATAGTGCTGATATTTTAAATGGTTTATTTATTTTTTTTACTGCTTCTTTATGTCTTGTATTAACTAGTAATTCTGGTCCAAATATTTTATAAAGATTGGTATTTGGTAATATATTTATTTTGTGTTTTTTTTGTTTATCGTTATGATTTTCTACTTTTATTAATTCTTGCTCATCAGTGGTATTTTGACTATACAATCCTATTATTTGATGTCCCATACATATTCCTAGTACTGGTATATTGTTTTTGATTGCATAGTCTAGTATTTGGAAATGGTATGGATGTATATCACTTCCTCCTTGAAATATTATTCCATCACATATAGATAATATATTTGTGTTTATTAGGCCATTATCATAATTTAATATTCCTATAAATTCACATTTATTATTTAAGTATTTTAGATTGTTTTTGGTTATTATTTGTACTTTAGTGTCTTTTATTATATCGTCTCTTGCGATTACTCCTACTACTATATTTTTCATTTATCTAGTAGTGTATCTATGTTTTTTGGTACTTTATCATTTAGTATAGTTTCTATTATTTTCTGTTCTTTCTCTTTTGATACCTCTCTACCTGTCATTTTAGCTAAATCGTTTATTACTTCTTTTAGTACTTTTTCATCTTTCATATTACCTTTTTGAAGTTTATCTGCTAACGACAATATTGTATCTTTATTTACATTGGTTTTTTTTTCTACTTTTTTAAAAAAATTATCTGAAAACATAAAAGAACCTCCTGATACATTATATGTTAGGAGTTCCTTTTTGTTAATTATTTATCTTGTAAATGGTTTATTTTCTATTATTCAATCATTCTACTATTAATTATTTTTATTTTTATATTCTAGTTTTATTGGTGTACCTTCAAAGTCAAAGTTTTCTCTTAACTTGTTTTCAAGATATCTCTCATATGAAAAGTGTATTAACTTATTGCTATTTACAAAAAGTGTAAACTTTGGTGGTACTGTTCCTGTCTGCTGAGCGAATGATATTTTTAATCTTTTTCCTTTGTATGAAGGAGGGGCTTTCATCATTACGGCATCTCTTATTACTTCATTTAGAGTACTTGTTTTTATTTCTCTATGTGAATTTTCATATGCTTTATCTATTTCAGGCATTATTGTGAATATTCTTTTCTTTGTTAGTGCTGATACGAATGTTATTTTTGCATATGATAGGAATTTGAACTCTGCTCTTACTAGTTTTGTAAATGTTGATATATCATTTTTGTCATTTACTGTATCCCATTTGTTTACAACAATAATGATTGGTTTTCCTTCTTCTAATGCATAGCTTGCTATGTGTTTATCATGCTCTATTATACCTTCTTCTGCATTTATTACTAGAAGACAAACATCGCTTCTTTCTATTGCTTTCATTGATCTTAAGACGGAGTATTTTTCTATTCTTTCAAATATTTTTCCGCTTTTTCTAATACCAGCTGTATCGATTGCTACATATTTCTTTTTATTGTAAGTAAATTCTGTGTCTATAGCATCCCTTGTTGTACCCGCGATTGGAGAGACTATTACTTTTTCTTCATTTAATAATGCATTTACTAAACTGCTTTTTCCAACATTTGGTCTTCCTATTAGACAGAACTTTATTCTATCATCTTCTTTTTCTTCTTCAATAATTTCATTAAAATCTTTTGTGATACTATCTAATAAGTCTGTTAAACCTATTGAATGTTCTCCACTTACTGGCATAACTTCTTCAAAACCTAGTTCGTAGTAATTATAGATATTTTCTTCTCTTTTGGCATTGTCTAATTTATTGACTACTACTATTACTCTTTTTCCTGATTTCATTAATATATCTCTAATTATATAATCATTTTGATTTAATTCTTCTAATCCATCTATTACAAATAGAATTATCTCTGCTTCTTCAATGGCTATATTTGCTTGTATTATTATTTCATCATTGAATTCTTCTTCTGATACATCTATTCCTCCAGTGTCTATTAGATGGAATTTATAATTATCGTATGTTACTGTTCCATAGATTCTATCTCTTGTTACACCAGGTGTGTCTTCTATTATTGATACTTTTTTTCCTATTAATTTGTTAAATATTGTTGATTTACCAACATTTGGTCTTCCAACGATTGCAACTGATGGTACTTTCATCCAAATCACCTCTTCCTTAGTATTATATCAAAAAAAAAGAGAAAATACTATAGTTTTATTCTTAGTCCGTTATTTATTATTTCATATGTATTTTCATAAATTATTTCTGATTTCTCTAGTAAACCTAGATATTTCTTTTTATCTATTTTATCATTCAGTTCTAAATAGAAGTTATTTTTGTAGTAATATATTTTATTTTCTAGTGTTTTATTTATATCAAAATAGTCTATTTTATATAAAAATTGTGTATCGGTGTGAATTGTTATTTTTACTTCTATTTCGTTAGTTTCGTAGTTTTTATTGTTTTTAAAATCTACTATTGTTCCATAATTTATATCTTCGTATATTTCTAAAAGTATTAAACCTCGTATTTTGCTTTTTTTGTTTATTTTTTTTATGATTTCTTTTGTGAGATTTTGTACTTCTATTTGATCGTATATATTTATTACTTTACTTGGTAATTTTATTTGATAAGTATCTTTGTTTATTTTTGTTATTATCATATTTCACTTCCATAATAATCTATGAAAAAAAAAGAAAAAGGAAACTCTATTGTAGATATTTCTCTATTTCATTATATACTTCATTTTTTCCTGTTTTTGTTACACTTGAAAATAGTATTATATCGTTTTCGTTATTTAGGTTTAATTCTTTAATAATGATATTTTTATTTTTTTGATGACTATTTTTTGGTACTTTGTCTACTTTTGTACATATTATTGTTACTGGTATATCATAGTATTTTAAGTAATTATACATTAAGACATCATCTTCAGTGGGTTTGTGTCTAAAGTCTATTAATAAGAAAACCATTTGTAAATTTGTTCTTGATTTTAAATAATTTTCTATTATAAGTCCAAACTTTTTCTTTAAAGAATTTCTTACTTTTGCAAAACCATAACCGGGAGCATCTACTAAATAGAATTCATCATTGATTTTATAGAAGTTTAATGTTTGTGTTTTTCCAGGGGTGGCAGAAGTTCTAGCATAGTTCTTTCTATTTATTATTGAGTTAATGAAACTACTTTTTCCAACATTACTTCTTCCTACTAGAAGAAATTCTTTTTTATTATCTGTTGGATATTGACTTTCTCTTACTGCTGATATTATCAATTCTATGGTATTTATTTTCATATTTCTCTCACCGAGATAATTTTATCATAATATGGTAAAAAATGCAAATTGTGGAGTATTTTTAGGTTAATTACCTTTATATTTTCTTGCTAATTTTTTTGCCTTTTTATATATCTTGAATGGATTATTTTCTTTTTCTTGGTATTTTAACATTTCATCTTGAATATGTAGTGCTATTATATAATCTATTTTACTATCTTTAGTTATTCTACTATTTAATTTTTCTATGTAGTCTTTTGCTTTTATGCTATAATTTTCTTCTAAATATATTCGTTCATATAACATAGGTAATACTTCACTTTCTTTTCCGATATCTATTTTTTTTCCTAAAAAGTTATATAATAATAATCCATGTGTAAATTCATGTATATTTATTAAAAGTGTTTGTTCATTTTTTATGTATGGGGCTATTATTTGTATTTTTTGTAATACATTAGATTTATTCAATATATAATAGCAACCAATAAAATCTCTATTTTCTTCTTCATAGTAATCAAAAAATATTCCTTGTTTGTGTAAATATTTTATTGCCTCTTCATTATAAAGATTATGTTTTTTAAAAATTCTATAAATATTTGATAATAATTTTTTTCCATAGTGAACTCCTTAATGTTTTTTTTAAGGAAGAAATTATTTGTCTCTGTCCATAAATATTAGTGCATATCTTAGTATGTTTAAAAGTGTTGATAGCATTGATGCTACATAGGTAAATGCTGCTGCTACTAACATTTTTCTTGCAGATGATATGTCGTTTTTATCTAGTAATTTTTGTTCTTTTAATTCATTTAATGCTCTTTTTGATGCATTAAACTCAACAGGGAGTGTTATTATTTGAAAGGCTAATAGGGTAAGTAGTAATATTATTCCTATTTCTATTAATTTGTATGAACAAAATGCTCCTATTGCAATTGCTAGATATCCTAGTCTTGTACATAAGTTTACAGTAGGAATTATTTTACTTCTTATTTTCATTGGTTTATAACTTTCTTTATCTTGAATGGCATGTCCACATTCGTGTGCTGCAACTGCAAGAGATGCTATACTTGATCCATGATAGATATCTGTCGATAATTTTATCACTTTTTTTGTTGGGTCATAATGGTCAGTTAGATTTCCTGTTGTTTCTAGTATCATTATATCTTTTAGTCCATTTTTATCTAATATTTTTCTAGCAGTATCATAGCCAGTTAAATCTTTATTATTTAGTTTCTTTTTATATTTACTATACGCTATAGATACTGATAATTGTGATATTAATGTTATTATAAATGCTATCCATATTAACATATCATAAGTTATATTTATTGTATTATTATTCATATCTTTTTCCTCCTTTTAATATTATAATTTTTAAATATGGTAAAATTATGTGATTTTAAAAGATATTAAATGGATATCTATTTGGCAAGTTTAAACTAAAAGTTAGTGTTTCTTTTGTAGTGGGGTGTTTAAATGTTATAGACTTTGCAAATAGGGCAATATTTATATTGTTAGGATTATTTCCATATTTAGAGTCTCCTACTAGAGGATTTCCTCTACTTGAAAATTGTAATCTTATTTGGTGTGAACGTCCTGTTATTAGATTTATTTCTACTAATGATAAGTTATCTTTAGTATTTAGTACTTTGTATTCTAATGCTGAGTATTTTCCATTTTCTTTATTAGTTATTTTACTTATATTGTTATTTTTATCTTTTATAAGATAGTCTTCAAGTATTCCTGTTTTTGGTAGTTTATTTTGAACTACTGCTAGATATGTTTTGTGAAAAGTATTATTTCTAATTTCTTCACTTAATCTAGATGCTGCTTTAGATGTTTTAGCAAATACCATTATGCCTCCTACTGGTCTATCTAATCTATGTACTAATCCTATAAAGGCATCTCCTTTTTTATTTTCATGTTCTATTCTGTATTTTTTTAATATTGTTATCATATCTGTATCTTTACTTTTATCTTCTTGAACTGGTATATTAACTGGTTTTTCTACGACTAGAAGATGATTATCTTCATATATTATGTTAATTTTTGGTAACTTTTCCATATATTCCACAAGGTAATATTAAATTATCTTCTGTTACAGGTAGACAATTTTCTCCAGTTTCTATTTTATAACCAGGAAAGTTTTGTTTTAAAATGTTTTCTAGTGAGATATGACTTATTCCGGTTGTATAACAACTTATTAATAGAAATGAAAAATCTTCAGATAATACTTTTTTTACTTTATCTAGTAGACGAGGAAAATCGTTTTCAAATTTCCATACTTCTTTGTTTGGCCCTCTTCCATAACTAGGTGGATCCATAATTATTCCTTCATATTTTCTTCCACGTCTTTCTTCTCTTTCAAGAAACTTTATTGTATCTTCTGTTATGAATCTTATCTTTTTATCTTCTAATTTACATAGTTTCATATTTTCTTTTGCCCATTCATTGATTCCTTTTGATGCATCTACATGTACTGTTTCAGTTGCTCCAGCATTTGCTGCTGTCATTGTTGCACATCCTGTATAAGCAAATAGATTTAATATTTTCATCTCATTATGATCTTTTTTATAGTCTTTTATTTTACTTTCTATAAAATCCCAATTTGCTGCTTGTTCTGGAAAAATACCAGTATGTTTGAAGTTTGTTGGAGAAACTTTAAAAGTTAGACTATTATAATTTACTGTCCAGAACTCTGGTAATTTTCTTTTGAATTCCCATGAGCCACCACCTTCTGTACTTCTGTGGTAGTGGGCATCAAAACTAATCCATTTATCTTTTTTATTCCATATTATTTGTGGATCTGGTCTTATTAAGATGATATCTTTCCATCTTTCTAGTTTTTCTCCGTTTCCG
>JABLTL010158195.1_pt1 | contig 10284 bp, 8 predicted proteins | sample 7160151 | NCBI WGS metagenome assembly JABLTL01 (sample SAMN14651223, study PRJNA627086) | human gut metagenome | isolation source: feces | host: Homo sapiens
AACTAAAAACATATGGAAGTTGTTCTATAAAGTTGATTTATTAAGTGAAGAAACATTTAACAAAATTCAAGAAAAGAAACCAAAAGAATTGGATTATGAGTTTTGTAACTATGTTTACGAAGAAATTGAAAAAAATAAATTGTTCATCACTAATTTAGGTAAATGTACACAAATAGATGCAAGATCATTGTTTGATGAAGTGTTGAAAAATTAGCTCCTTACAGTTATATAAAAGATCCAAAAGATAAACCGACGTTGATAATTTTTTAAATGAAGCAAGAATAATAGAGAATGGAAGTGATAAATAATGGATATGTATCAAAAAAGAGAAATGAGAAAAAATAAAAAAATGAACGAAGATACAAAAAGTTTACCATCAACGAGTATTAACTGGTATCCGGGACACATGGCAAAAACCAGAAAACAAATAATGGAAGATTTAAAATTAGTGGATATTGTTATAGAATTGTTAGATGCCAGAATACCACTAGCAAGTCAAAATCCAGATATAGGAGAAATAACAAAAAACAAGAAAAAAATTGTAGTATTAAATAAATGTGATTTGGCAGATGAAAACAAAAATAAAAAATGGATAGAATATTTTAATCAACAAAATATACCTGCTGTATTAACAGATGCGAATTCTGGAAAAGGGATAGAAGAGTGTATAAGAAAAATAGAAAATGTAATGAAGGAGAACTTGAAAGAACAAGCAGATAAAGGAAGAATAGGAAGAAAAATTAGAGCTATGATTATAGGTATTCCTAATGTTGGTAAGTCATCATTTATTAATAGGATTTCTAAGAAAACATCAGCAGGAGTAGGAAATAAACCGGGAGTAACTAAGCAAAAACAATGGATTAGGGTAAATGAAAAAATAGAGTTATTAGATACGCCAGGAGTTTTATGGCCTAAGTTTGATAGTGAAGAAGTAGGATTAAAATTGGCATTTACAGGTACAATAAAAGAAGAAATATTGCAAAGAACAGAGATTGCATATTATTTAGTGAAGTTTTTATTAGAAAACTATATAGAATTATTGTGTAGTAGATACAAATTAAATATACAAGAAATCAAAGAAAAATTGCAAAGAGTAGATAGACCAGAAAATGAAAATATATATGAAGTGTTTTTAGATATAGGAAGAAAAAGAGGTTGTATTATTTCTGGTGGTAATATAGATGAAGAAAAAACTGCAAGAATTATTCTTGATGAATTTAAAAACGGAAAAATAGGAAAAATAACTTTAGAATAGAAAAGAGGAGAAAATGGAAAAACTATTTATAACAAAAAGAACGAAGGAAGAAGTAGCGTTAATGTCACCACTTACATGGGCATATATTGGAGATGCAGTATATGAATTATATATTAGAAATAAATTAATAAATGAAACAAATATGAAACCTCATAAATTACATATAGAAGCTATAAAGTATGTGAAAGCTAAGAGTCAAGCAGAAAAGTTAAATGAAATTTTTGATAGTTTGACAGAAGAGGAACAAGATATTGTAAGAAGAGGGAGAAATACACAAAATCATCATGTACCCAAAAATTCTAGTGTAGAGGAATATATGAAATCAACAGCATTTGAAGCTTTAATTGGATATTTATATTTAACAGAGCAACAGGAAAGATTGAAAGAAATATTGAAAAAATAAGGTAACATAATTTGACTACGAAGTGCTTTTGTGATATAATGCTATAGATACTGACGTTGAAGATTTTTTAATCCTAATTAGGGTAGAAAGGAAAACAAAATGAGAAATTTTATAATAGCAAATGAAAGGATTTATAAGATAGTCGAAGATGAAATGTTGGCTGAATATGGAATAGTCAGATTGGAAACAATTTTGAAAATGTTTGATTCAAATAATGAAGAGAAGACATTCTATGTAAATGGTCGGGTTTTCAATATATCTGTAGAAACAATAAACAGAGTTAAAGTCAAAGGTTTTTGGGAAAACTTTGAAAAGAATGCGATAATCTTTGTTTCCAATGATAAGCTATATATTAAAAAGCACAATGAAGACGTAAAAATAATAACTAAGTTGCAGGGATTTAAACTCCAACAGGTTGATAAAAGAAAACTTGTATTTGTAAAAGAACCAGTAGAAAAAAACAATGGGGTAGTTATTATTATTGATATGAATAATGCTACAGTAAAAAAGATAAAGGATGTAATATCAGTTATAAAAGTTTATGCTCCTTTTAAATCTGGATTAGAAATACATAGTCTAGATGGTTATACCTATTTGTATTTAGCTGGTGAGAAAATGGGGGTTAGTGCCAAGTATAAGGAATCGTTTGGACTGGATAAATTCCAGATAAATCAAGAGGTAGGAAAGGAATTTGACCAAATATATGAATTATCTAAAGAAGGGATAAAACCGCTTAAACAATTTGGAGAATTCCAACAGGTGAAATATCACTTGAATTTACCTTTTTCTTGTAAATTAGCAGTAAATACTGATGGCAAAACAGGCTGGTTATTTATAAATAATGTCAGTAGGTTGACATCTATTCCTATAAATGGAACAAGTGTTAAATATTTAGCTATGTTTGATGGAAAACATTACATATCCATCACAGGAGGCGAAGAGGATTATATTGCAGAATTCTCTTTAGAGGCTGTTAAAAAAATTCCACATGCCAAAAACATTACCGTTAATATAGGAGATACTTCAATAGTTTTGAAGTAATTCTATAAAAGCTACGATATTGTACAAAATATAAAATTATTTTTTGTACAATATCGTAGTTTTTTTAAGATTATAATGTGTATAATTAGCTAACTCATATTTGGATTTAGAAAAAATTATAAAAACATAAGAGTAATTAATTTTATTATTTTAATTGACATAAAAACTCGAGAGTGATAAAATAATGTTACAATGTAGCAGAGAAACATTGAATAAAATAATTTGATGTAGGAGGAAAAATTTATGGGAAAGAAGTATCGGTTCCATGTAGACATTATGGTAGTACATGACGGGGTTACAGGTTCATGTATTATTGTAATAGTTAAATTTCCAAATGGAGAAACTTTGAGATTTGTTGTAGACTGTGGCTTATTCCAGGAAAAGAAATATGATGAACTAAATTCCGTATTACCATTTGATCCGGAAAATATTGATTTTTGTTTAGTTACACATGTACATGTAGATCATGTAGGAAGATTGCCGTATATGGTTAAGAAAGGATTTTGTAATCCAATTTATGTAACAGAATCAACAAGGAAGTTACTACCATTAGCTTTATATGATAGTGTTAAAGTATTAAGTTCATTAGCCAAAAGAAAAAATGTAAAATGTTTATATTCAGAAACAGATGTGGATAGAACATTAGCATTATTAAAACCATGTGGATTTAATGAAACAATATCAACTCATGAAAATGTTAAGATTACATTTCTTAATAATGGTCATTTAGTTGGAGCTGCACTTATTCTTGTGCAAATTAGTTATCCAGGTTATGAAGATATTAATTTGTTATTTACTGGCGATTACAATAATAAAAATATGTTTTTTGATGTTAATCCTATACCAAAATGGGTTTTAGAATTACCATTGACAGTAATTCAGGAATCAACTTATGGGGATATGGATTCAAGTGAAATTCACGAGTCTTTTAAAGCCAATATCAAAAAATGTCTGAAAAATGATGGTACAGTAGTTGCATTAGTATTTTCATTAGGAAGATCGCAAGAAGTATTGTATGAATTGCGGTGTATGCAAAAAGATGGAGAACTTGATGAGGATATTCCAATCTATTTTGATGGAAAGTTGGCAATTAGATATACAGATTTGTATATTAATGATGGCTTGGATATAAAACCAAATATGAGAGACTTTCTGCCAAATAATTTAATATATGTTGATAAATCTAGTAGAATGGAGGTATTAGAGGATACAAATAAAAAAATAATTCTTACAACTTCTGGAATGGGATCATATGGACCAGCACAGGTATATATACCAGAGTATATTACAAGGAGTAATGCTCTAATACAGTTTACAGGTTATACTGCTGAAGGAACAATGGGAAACAGACTAAAAAATACTAAATCGGGAGAAATGGTAGAAGTAGGAGGATTGATTGCAAAAAAAAGAGCAGATGTAGAATATACAACTGAGTATTCAGCACATGCAAAAGCTGATGAAATGATTAAATTTTTAAAGCAGTTCAAAAATTTGAAATTAGTTTTGCTTAATCATGGTGAAAATCAAACAAAAACAACTTTTGCAGAAAGAATTGTAAATGAGGTTGATACCAAGAATGTAGGATTACTCGGAAGAGAATATTTTTTCAGAGTGGATTCATATGGATTAGTTAAAACATTATCTACAAATTTTAAATAAGAAGTTCAACATAATACTAAATACGAATTATCTTATTTAGCATAATTAACAGATGCGAGGTTGTTTTATAGAAATTTACTATAAAACAACCTCGCATCTGTTAAAAAAGTACTTTAACTGCCGACTATTTTATCATTATAAAATAATACAAATCAATCCGCCTGAACCTTCATTAACTATACGTTCCAAAGTTTCTTGGAGCTTTATTTGAGCTTCTTCTGGCATTTTAGCAAGTTTGGCTTGTAAGCCTTCATTAACCAATTCATGTAGGCTTTTTCCGAAAATATTAGATTCCCAAATTTGTTTAGGATCATTTTCAAAACCAGAAAGTAAATAATTTACTAATTCTTCTGATTGTTTTTCTGAACCTACAATAGGAGAAACTTCAGTTGCCACATTGGTCTTTATTAAATGTATAGATGGAGCTGTAGCTTTCAGTTTAACACAAAATCTAGAACCTTGTTTAACCATTTCAGGCTCTTCTAAAATTAGTTCATCAATAGAAGGAGTAACTATACCATAACCTTTTCTATTTACTTCATCTAGTGCATAAGAGATTTTATCATATTTCTTTTTTACATTGGCAAGTTCGGTGATAATACTAAATAAGTCACCTTCATTAGAAACATCAACATTTGTTATTTCTGATAAAACTTTATAAAATAAATTTTCTTTTAATGTGATTTCAATAGAAACTTTACCAGTTCCAAGTTGTATATCTTCAATAGAAGTTTTTGCAATAATTTCTGTTTGTTTAATTGTATTTACACATTTAGAAACTTCTTTTAAGACATTTGCATTTAAAAAGCAATTTTTTATTTGATTATATAATTCATTTTTTAGTGGATGAGATATATCTAATCCATCAATCCACCTAGGAAATTTGATATTAATTTGTTCTATAGGAAATTCATAAAGTACTTTTGAAAACATGGTATTAATATTATCAATAGTTAATGTTTCACAATTGATAGGCATTACAGAAGTGTTATATTTTTCACTTAATTTATCAGCAAGGTCTTTTGTTGAAGAAGAAGTAGGGTCATAAGAATTAAGCAAAATAATAAAAGGTTTATTTAAAGCTTGTAATTCTTTAACAACACGTTCTTCTGCTTTTATATAATCTTCTCTTGGTATATCAGTAATACTTCCATCTGTTGTTACTAAAATACCTATAGTAGAATGTTCTTCAATAACTTTTTTAGTTCCTATTTCTGCAGCGGTTTCAAAAGGAATTTCTTCGTCAGACCAAGGTGTTTTAACCATTCTAGGCATATCATCTTCCAAATATCCAATAGCATTATCTACAAGATAACCTACACAGTCAACTAATCTTGTTTTAAATTTTAAATTATCATTTAAAGTTATTTCTACAGCTTCATTAGGAATAAATTTAGGCTCTGTAGTCATTATTGTTTTACCACCCGCACTTTGTGGTAATTCATCTTTTGCTCTTTCTTTTTTATATTCATTATCAATGTTAGGGATAACTAATAAATCCATAAATTTTTTAATAAAAGTCGATTTACCAGTTCGTACAGGACCTACAACCCCTACATAGATATCTCCATCTGTTCTTTTGGCGATGTCTTGATACAATCTTGTATTTTCCATCTATATACCTCCTTTAATAACTTTCAACATCAAACAAAATGCTTTGCATTACTTTTACTAATGTATATTAAAGTTGTCAGGCTTTTATGACAAGGTTTATGATAAAAAACTTGATAAAAATAAATATGTATGCTAAAATGACATTGGCAAAATAAATACATATAATATAGTATAAAGCTAAAAGGGAGCGAAAGAAATGGATAAAATACAAGATATAATAGCAACATTGAAAATGTACAATCAAGAACATGTAATAAACTTATTAGAAAAATTAAATGGAGAACAAAAAAGAAATTTAATAAATCAAATAGAAAAAATAGATTTTCATCAATTGCAAGAACTTTATGATAATACCAAAAAAGAAATAATAATAAAAGAAAATAAAATAGAGCCATTACCTTACATAGATAAAAGTAAATTATCTAAAAATGAAAAAGAGGAATTAGAATCATTAGGAGAAGAAGTTATACAAAAAGGTGAATATGCAGTAGTAACAATGGCAGGAGGTCAAGGAACTAGATTAGGACATTCAGGACCTAAAGGAACATTTAAATTAGATGTATATGGAAAAGGAAAATACTTATTTGAAATTTTAGCTGAAAATCTAAAAGAGGCAAATTCTAAATATGAAACAATTATTCCATGGTATATTATGACCAGTAAACAAAATAATGATGAAACAATCAAATTCATGAAAAAACATAATTATTTTGGATATAATCCTAAAAATGTACACTTTTTTGCTCAAAGTGAATTACCATTAATGGATACAAATGGAAAATTATTAATAGGTAAAGATATGAAAATAAAAGAAGCATCAGATGGAAATGGTGGTACTTATTCATCATTAAGATCTAGCGGAGCATTAGCAGAAATGAAAGAAAACGGTATAAAATGGATATTTATAGGGGGAGTAGATAATGTACTATTAAAGATGGCAGATACAGTACTTCTAGGAATGGCAATAAAAAAAGGTGTACAAATTGCATCAAAATCTGTAGTAAAAGCCAATCCTCATGAACGTGTAGGTGTGTTTGGAAAAATGAATGGACACCCAAAAGTTATAGAATATACAGAGTTACCAGAAAAAATGGCAGAAGAAATGGATAATAACGGAGAATTAAAATATGGAGAATCACATATAATGTGTAATTTGTATACGATAGAGGCAATAGAAAAGATAAGCAAAGAAACACTAATATATCATAGTGCATTAAAAAAGAATTCATATATTAATGAAGAAGGAAAAGAAATAATCCCAACTGAGCCTAATGCTTATAAATTTGAATCATTTATATTTGATGCATTTGAATTATTTGATGATATAGCTATATTGAGGGGAAAAAGAAAAGAAGATTTTGCACCAGTAAAAAATAAAGAAGGTGTAGATAGCCCAAAAACAGCAAAGGAATTATATGAAAAATTCTGGAATGAAAATAAAATATAACATGGAGGACAAAAGCATGGAAGAATGTAAAATTAAAAATTTATATAATCTAGATGAGACTATAGCAAAAGAATTAATGGAAAAATATACATATCCATTTGAAGTATTACCATATATAGGAGAATATATATTAGAAATTGGTAAAACATTAGATGAAGCTAAATATGATAAAAAGGGAGATAATATATGGGTAGCGAAAAGTGCAAAAATTGCACCTACAGCATATATTAATGGACCAGCAATAATATGTGAAGATGCAGAAATAAGACACTGTGCATTTATAAGAGGAAATGCAATTGTCGGAAAAGGAGCAGTTGTAGGGAATTCAACAGAATTGAAAAATGTTATATTATTTAACAATGTTCAAGTGCCACATTATAATTATGTAGGAGATTCAATATTAGGGTATAAATCACACTTAGGTGCTGGGGCAATTACATCAAATGTAAAATCAGACAAAAAATTAGTAGTTATCAAAAAAGAAGCAGAAATGATAGAAACAAATAGAAAAAAAGTAGGAGCAATGGTAGGAGATAATGTAGAAGTTGGATGTGGTTCAGTATTAAATCCTGGAACTATAATAGGAAAGAATTCTAATATATATCCATTGTCATCAGTTAGAGGAGTAATACCAGCAAATAGCATATATAAAAATAAAAATGAAATCATTACTAAAGAATAAGTTAATTTTTTAAGTATGAAAGGATGAAAACCAAAATGAATAAAACAGAAGCTAAAAAGAGAATTGAGGAATTACGCAAAAAAACTGAATATTATGCTCAAAAATACTATGATGATGACAAACCAGAAATATCAGACTTTGAATATGATATGTTAATGGTAGAATTAAGAAATTTAGAAAAACAATATCCAGAATATAAATCTAAAGAATCTTTAACACAAAAAGTAGGAGGACATGTTAAAGAAGGGTTTAAAAAAGTAAGTCATGAAGTTCCATTACAAAGTTTGCAAGATGTATTTAGTTTTGAAGAGGTAGAAGAATTTGATGAAAGAATGAAAAAGCAAGCACAAGAAAATGGAATAGAAAAACTTAGATATATAGTAGAAACAAAAATAGATGGTTTATCAGCAGCATTAGAATATAAACAAGGGAAATTTGTTAGAGGAGCAACTAGAGGAAATGGTCTTATTGGAGAAGATGTAACAGAAAACTTAAAAACGGTAAAAAGTATTCCAATGGAATTAAAAGATAAAATTGATATAACAGTTAGAGGAGAAGTATTTATATCTAAAAAAGACTTTGAGAATATGAACCAAGAAAGAGAAGAAAATGAAGAAGAAACATTTGCAAATGCAAGAAATGCAGCTGCTGGCTCACTTAGACAATTAGATAGTAAAATAACATCTCAAAGACCATTAGACATATATATATTTAATGTGCAAAAAATTGAAGGAAAAGAATTTAATTCACATTTAGACGAATTAGAATATTTAAAACAAATAGGATTTAATGTTAACCCAGTGCGAATAGCCTGTGAAAGTATAGAAGAAGTTAAGCAAGCTATAATAAAAATAGGAAATGACAGAGAAAAACTAACTTATGGAATTGATGGAGCAGTAGTAAAAATAGATGATTTGAAGTTTAGAGAAATACTAGGTTCAACTATTAAAGTACCAAGATGGGCTGTGGCTTATAAATACCCACCAGAAAGAAAAGAAACAGTATTGAAAGATATAATATGTCAAGTTGGTAGAACAGGTGTAGTAACACCAATGGCTATTTTAGAACCAGTAAAAGTAGCAGGTTCTACTATATCAAAAACTACATTACATAATGAAGATTTTATAAAAGAAAAAGAATTAAAAATTGGTGATACAGTAGTAATTCAAAAAGCAGGAGATGTAATTCCGGAAATTGTAGAGGTTGTAAAGAGCAAAAGAACTGGAAAAGAGACAGAATTTGAAATGCCAAAAAATTGTCCAGTTTGTGGAGCACCAACAATAAGAGAAGAAGGAGAAGCAGCAACGAGATGTACAGGTGTAGAATGTCCTGCAAAATTATATAGAAATTTAGTGCATTTTGTTTCAAGAGAAGCAATGGATATATCAGGATTAGGAGAAAATATAATACAACAATTGTTAGATAAAGAGTTAATACACAATATAGCAGACATATATGAGTTAACATTTGAAGAAATATCAACATTAAAGAAAAATGGAAAAAAATTTGCACAAAATTTAATTGATGCTATAGAAAAAAGCAAGCAAAATGATTTATCAAAATTAATTACAGCATTAGGAATTAGACATGTAGGAGTAAAAGCAGCAAAAACTTTATCAAGAAAATATAAAGAAATGGATAATTTGATGAAGGCTGATTATGAAGAATTGAGCCAAATAAATGATATAGGACCAATTGTTGCAAATAGTATAGCAACATTTTTTTCTGAAAGTCAAACTATAGATTTAATAGAAAAATTAAAAAATGCTGGAGTAAATATGAAATCATTAGAAGAGGAAAGCGAAGATAAAAGATTTGAAGGAAAAACATTTGTATTAACAGGAAGTTTACAAGAGTTTACAAGAGGAGAAGCATCAACAATAATTGAAAGATTTGGAGGAAAAACTTCAGGGACAGTATCTAAAAAAACAGATTTTGTTTTAGCAGGAGAAGAAGCAGGAAGTAAACTAACTAAGGCTCAAAATTTGGGAATACAAATAATAACAGAAACTGAATTCAAAGAAATGATAGAAAAGTAAGAATGAGAAAGGAATTGTTATGAAGCAAGAATACACATTTGAAATGTTATGGGAAGATTTAGATAATGGGTATCAAATATATTATACCTATGTAAGAAATAAATACTTATTGTTCAAAACAGCATCAAATTGCTATACTCAAAA
>JABLTL010176685.1_pt1 | contig 10282 bp, 9 predicted proteins | sample 7160151 | NCBI WGS metagenome assembly JABLTL01 (sample SAMN14651223, study PRJNA627086) | human gut metagenome | isolation source: feces | host: Homo sapiens
CTTGCGGCTCTTCTGGCTCTACATCATCTGCTCCGTGTAACAGAGCATCAATTTCATCCTGCGTTAAAAATTCAGTCACAAATATTTCTCCTACTGCAGGACAAAGCTAGTAAAGAGGATCTTATCAACTACTGGAGCTTTAGCAATTTCAGACATTTTTGCTCTTGTAGCATCTAGTAACTCTCTTTTAAGTCTCTGACGTCCTGAAGGTAACAGCAGTCCTTCATAGGTCTGTGCGCTGAGTTTATCAAAAATAACACTATCGATTAAAGTCAGATGTTTCTTAGCTAAAGCTTCGTTCTCTTCGCCTTGAACTACTAACACCACATCTACCTGACCTGTATGTAATCTTCTTTCACTCTTGATGTTAAAAGAGAATTTCTCTGAGCACTTAACATAGATCTCGCGCTGCAGAAGTTTTTGAGATTTTTCTTCTTCAGCCTTTTGAGCTGCGATTTCTTCAGCGGTAGGCCCAGGAGGGTCAAATGGAGGTAACTGCAAGAAGTAAGCAGCACCAAAATAGCCACTAACACCTAAGATTACTAACAACAAGGCTGCGATAAGAATAAATAGCTTCTTACCACGCTTTGGGCTATCCAGTTCGTCATCTTTTTTCTTTTCAGCCATAACTCTCTCCTAATTATTTATATTATGGCACAGAGAATTAAATAATCTGTTGATTTTTACGCAAAATAGCTTACAGAATCACCATTTTGTGAGTTCATTATATTTTCAGTCTGATTTTCTGTCAGATTTTCTGACTGATTATCATCCTCATCATTTGTTGCAAAGAATGCGCCATAACTTAGTTCATCATGATTTTGCTCTTGCTGACCATGTTGAGACTGTTGCTCATTGCCTGCAAATTCCTGATTTGAGTTCTGATTTGAATGGTTGTCTTCATATTCAGTAACCTCTGTCTTAGCATTAATGTCGTTATTTCTTAAGGTCTGTCTTAAAACTTCCATGCCCTGCTCTACTAAAGCTTTAGTAGCAGGAGAGCTTGCTGAAATAGAAATCTTGGTAACATCATCAGCAGAACCTACATCTAGAGAAATCTTCATCTTACCTAAACCATGTGGGTTTAAAGTCAAATCCATAGTCTTTAAGTTCTTTGATGCCATCTGCATTACTTTTTCAGTTAAAGCCTGCGCATTTTGCTTTAAGTTAGATGACATGCTCAATAAGTCAAACTGTTTTGATATCTGGTTCTGAGTGTTTTCCTTATTAGTTGCAGCAGACTGCTGTAACATACTCTGGAATGACTGATTCTGATTAGTGTCAGAGTTACCTTCCTGTGATAAGTCTGATGACATTACTGAGCTTGAGCTTTCAAAAGCTGACTTTATTGCCTGCTCTAGACTTTGAAAACCATTTGAGCTTATCTTCTGATCTTGAGTATTATTTAAATTAACTTGATTTAAACCGGTGCTATCAAGAGTAACTCTTGAGCTTGTATTAGTATTGCCCTGGGTTGTTCCCCTTAATAATTCTAAGGATTTAGCTAAAGTGTTTTCAGTAGCTTCTTTTTTAGAATCCATAATAGCGGCAATCTTGCTCTTTACATCTTCTTTAGAAAGTTTTTCATCAAGTGATTGAGATAACTTTAAGCTCTGCTCAATTAAATCAAAATCCTCAGCACCAAAATCAGTGTTTTCACTATCATTGGTAGTTACTTTAACTGATTCAACCTCTGCATCACCTAAAAGTTCATTGAACCATGAATCAAGATTACTCTCTCCTGATGGACTTGCATTTAAAGTATTTTTTGATGCATTTACATCTGATTTTAAAGTGGCATCAATTGCTGTTTTGACAAATTCATTTAATTTAGAGTCATCTAAATTCTCAATGTAACTTAAATCCTCATTTGAAAGATTTAAAAGTGAATTCTTTAAATTCTCTGTATCGAATGAGCTAGACTGTAAGCTATCAGCGTTATTAGCATTAGAGCTAATTAAATTAGAACTTCTCTGCACTATTTTATCTACTAACTCAATTTTCTGATTTAAAGCATTAACATCACTTGCATTCATCAATTGATTTGAATTAGAAAAATCAACAGTATAGTTATCGGTATTGCCTAATAAGTCAGTATTGTCTAAAACTAGCTCTGTATTCTCTGTACCTAAAAGATCTGAGATTATGATTTCATCATTCGATGATAAGTTTTTATTTGATAAGTTTTCTTCATCATCTAAATTTGCTCTAACATCTTCATCTTTAGCTGACTCTGTCTTTACAGCATGATTATTCTGCTTTACTGAATTTTTGTTCGATGCAAGAGTATCAGTTTTCAAGTTAGATGACTTATCAAGTGTCTTATTAGAGCTTGAGCTCTTTACATTCTTGATAGTTCTTACAGAACTTTTTACATTCATGTGGTTCTGTACTGATGAAGTTGCAGTCAGTGATTTTGAGTTAATGACTCCAGTTAGAGAACAGAATAGATCACTAAAGTCAGAAGCATTCTGTTTAGACACAGTTGAATTAACGTTGCCGTTAGAGGCAACATTGTTTTTAATAGTCTGATATGTATTGCCTATGTTTTGCATTGCACATCCTCTCTTACAAGACAGCTGTATATTTTTATTTAATAATTCAATTAGTTATTTAATTTTCTTTTACGTTTCATAAAGATGTTTGTCTTTATTTGAACTTATAGATGCAAATACTTTGCCAAGTTTTAAACTTGACTCTATTTGTGGATGTGAGCCAGTGACTGAGCTTTTTGCTTAGATTTTTGATTAGGAAGAGAGAATGAGAACATCAAAAGAAAAAAACATCCCTAGATAGCTTATTTAAGCAAAATGTACTTTTGCTCAAAAAGAGCAGATCAAAAGGTAACATTCAATCTGCAATGTGACAGTTATTTTAAGCTCTTATTTATGAATATTGGGCAATGAATAAATAATCTCTTTGACTATGCTACATCTATCTTAAACAAAGGAGTGTTCTGTAGGGTTAACGGCGAGTCATGAAAGAAGAACATAATGCCATCTACATATGAGAAAAGACGAGCTTTTAGAGTACCATCATAATGATCTAAAATTCGACCTAACTCATCGCCTCGTCTTACGAAATCACCAGCTCTCTTCTTTTTATAAAAGATACCGGCACATGTAGCTTGCAATACTACAAGATCTTTTTCATTGATAATTTCAGAGACACAAGCTGGATCATAGGATTTTGTTCACAATCCCTTTTTTGATCATAAAACGAAAAATTGCATTTAATTCACTTTTACATATAAAGCCTTCAATTCTGTTATTAGCTCCACCATACAGAGAAAAAGCTTTAGTGTTCCAGATCTGCCAATTGTAATTTAAAAGTGTAGTATCAAAAGGAGCAGGCTCACTTACAGATACATAAGGCAAACCAAAATCTTTACCTTCATCAGCATAATCCAAAGCGGTTTTGACAATTCTTACATGAGGGATAAATTCTCCAGGCATATAAAAAGAAGCCGTCTGAATTACATATTCATAGCAATTAGAACCTTAAGATTAAAAAACAAGATATTTAAGCCTGTATATAAGAAATTAAAGATACTTTTGTTTTACTAACCTATTTTTACGTAAGCTAATATTGTGGACAGGTAAACTGAATCTTAACGTTTGATTCAGGAGAAGGTTTTAGCTTGGTTGATGTTTAAATGAAGGTCAAAGACAACTTTGAAAAAGGTGGGACTAAAAAAGCTAACTCTGAAAAAAGATTAGCTGTTAACTTTATCTTTATCCATTAAAAGACGGGCTTGTTTTGAGCTTACGATATCATCTGTTAATTTTTGCTCAGCCTTAGCTTCCCTTAAAAGGCGTTCTTGCTTGTGCTTTTCTAATAAAGACTCGATGATCTTTCTTCTTTTTTGCTTATCTAAATAGTTTTGCTTAGCGCGATCTTCCTGGTTCTGCAGTTGAATAAGACCAGCTTCCTGGCGAATTTTAATCTTATCTAGCTTTGATAAAAACTGCTGATATGACATATACATGTTCATATCCATGCCATTTTTTGACTTTACGGTCATCTCATTTTCGTAGATTTTTTCAAACTGTTTTAACTGTTCGATTTGACGCTCAAAATTGATGACAGCATTCTTAGCATCAGTCCACATTTCAAGTGCACTGTCTTCTTCTTTTTTTCTTAAATCAAGAACCAAAAGTAGAGCTTTATCACCACTCATGACTTATTCCGTAAACCTACGCTGTAAAACTAACCTTTAAAGTTATTGGTTATTTGTACTTTTGATGGTTTTAAGGTAGCGCCTGAAGCTCCGCCTGTTGCCTTTAAAGTAGCACCTTGAGCTGGTCTTTGTGCTTGACCATTTGCCTGTTGCATTGCGTTAATCTTATTCTGAGCATCGTTAATTAAAAGCATCGATAATTGTTTTAAACCATCTAAGGACTGCTTAAATGGAACAATGTCTTTCATACCCTGAACAGTAAACTCATCAATATAGGGCTTAATCATAATTGCCTGATCTACTCTAGGATCAGATCCTTTTTGATAAGCACCAATCTGAATTAACTCACGACTTTGAGTATATTGAGCTAAACACTGTCTAATGGTTCTTGCCATTACCATGTGTTCAGCACTTACAACAGCAGGCATAACACGGCTTACTGATTTTTCAACATCAATAGCAGGGAAGTGACCAGAGTCTGCTAATTGTCGTGATAACACAATATGACCGTCTAAGATAGCACGAGCAGAATCTGCAATAGGATCTTGCAGATCATCACCTTCTACTAAAACTGTAAAGAAAGCTGTAATAGAGCCCTGACCTTCACCACCGTTACCTGCTCTTTCAACTAAGGCAGGTAATCTTGCAAATACTGATGGAGGATAACCTTTAGTAGCAGGAGGTTCACCTACAGCCAGAGCAATCTCACGCTGAGCCATGGCATAACGGGTTAATGAGTCGATCATCAACAGTACGTTATAGCCCTGATCTCTAAAGTACTCAGCAATAGATAGTGTCGTTTCACATCCTTTTAGACGCATTAAAGGAGAAGCATCAGCAGGAGCTGCAATTACCACAGAACGGGCTCTACCCTCTTCACCTAAAATATCATCAATGAATTCTTTAACCTCACGGCCACGCTCGCCGATTAAACCTACTACAACAATATCAGCTGTAGTACCACGGGTCATCATACCTAAAAGCACTGACTTACCCACACCAGAGCCAGCGAACAAACCGATACGCTGACCTTGACCAATGGTTAAAAGAGCATTGATTGCTTTTACACCTACGTCTAATGGCTGTTTAATTGGGCGACGCGCCATAGGATTTAATTTGGTGGCATGCCAGCGGGTTGAATCTTTAGCTACTAAGGGGCCTTTGCCATCGATAGGATTGCCGATACCATCAACAACTCTTCCTAAAAGATGCAAACCATATGGATAGCTATCAGCACTGCTGATTGGAGTTACCAGATCACCGTTTTGAACATCGGTAATTTCTGTTGTAGGCATTAAAAAGGTAGTACCACCTGAGAAACCTACCACTTCAGCAGTCATAGGGCCTGAGGCAGTATCAATTCTGCAACGCTGACCTAATGGTACTTTAATACCAACAGCCTCTAGAGTAAGGCCTACTACTCTTGTCAAACGACCTGAGAGTACCGGCTCACTTTGCTTATCAGGCAAGTTAACTGATTGCAGTCTTGATAAAAGGTTATTCATGACAGTTACCTTTAAGCCTGAGGAGGGACCATTCCATTAGGATCTAATTGAGGCTCAACCTGAGTTTCATCAGAATCTGCTTGAGCCTGTAAATTCTCAGGACCACTTTGCTCATTTGTCTTTGGAAGCTGTTCATTTTGAGCCTCGGCATTGTTTTCAACAAAGGTTGGAGCAATGTCAGATAAAACTCTCGGAGCTACTGGCTTTTTAGGAGTTTCATCATAATCAGGACAACCTTCAACAGGCTCTCTTAAAGCTTTATCTACACTAGGATAAACACTAGTTAAAAAATCCTGTAAAAGCGCATCGATTCTGTCATTTATTTTCCAGTTAATCTCTGATTGAGAATTTGTAACCTTAATGTCACCAACCTCAATTGAAGGATCTTCTTTTAAATCCCATTTTTGAGATTTGATGTACTCTTGACCAAAAGTTGCCTCAACGACAGATAAATCTTCTGGATTTAAGTAGATTTCGGCACCTTTTTGAGCATTAGGCAGGATAGATACCGCCTTTTCTATTGATTTTTGTAAAAATTGAGCGTTTTTCTTGATTTCTTTACAAGTAATCACTTTAACTAAGCGAGAAACAATATAAGCAAGTTCATCGGTGACATCTCTGTCAACTTCTCTTAAAGGATTAGCAAGACAATCGGCTAGATATCTGAATCTCTCAGACTGCTCTAATACGACCTGTTGACCTGACTCTAGTCCTTCATTATGACCTTTGACAAAGCCATCTTCATTGCCTTGTGCAAAACCTTGGTCATAACCTTTTTTAGAACCTTCTTCAAAGCCTTTGTCATAACCTTGCTTTTGGCCTTCACTCAAACCTTGTTCAAGTCCCTGCTTATAGCCATCGTCTCGACCTTGAGCTAAACCTTCCTCGTAAGCATCGTTTCTGATTTTATCCAGCTCTTCAACTGTAACTAATGGAGTTTGATTTTCAGCCTTTGTGTTTTCTAATTCCTCATCTAAAATGGAGTTGGCCTCTTCCATAGCCTTACGCTCTTCTTCGCGATCTTTAGCAAGTCTTGCTATCTCCATTTCTTTACGTCTGCGCTCTAGAGCATCTATACTGATACCAAGCGCATTAGTACCGCTTTCTTCATCGGTTGACAAAGTAGGCCATTGCTTTACTTTGTAATCTGTTACTTTCTTTGCAGAGGTGACAGTTGTAACTTTTCTGTTATATCTAACATCGATCTTAGAGTGAACATAAGGATCGGTCTCTTCTGCAATAACAAAGTCATCGCCTTTAGCGTCTTTTACTGTCCTTAAAAAGTCATCCATGACTAAAAATCATCTCTTCTACATTAAGTAAAAGCTTGCCTTCTCTTTAAAGCAAGCCCTGTACTCTGGTGACACCGTTACTATACGAAGTCGCCACCACCGCCACGATTTAGCATAATAGCGCCAGAATCTGACAGTTTTCTTGCAATAGTAAGGATCTCTTTTTGTGCAGCCTCAACATCGGAGAGCTTGGTAGGTCCCATAGATGCCAAATCTTCCTTTAAAGAAGCAGATGCACGTGAAGACATGTTCTTGAAGAACTTCTCCTTTAGAGTATCGTCTGCGCCCTTTAAAGCCTTCTGCAGAACATCACTAGGGACATCACGCAGCAAGGTCTGAATAGAACGATCGTCAACAGCGCCCAAGTTTTCGAATACGAACATAAGATCCTGGATCTGATTGCCGATTTCTTTATCCTGAGACTGAATAGCATTCATTAACTGAGTCTCAGTTGAGCTGTCTAAGTAGTTCATAATATCAGCAGCACTCTTCAGACCACCAATCTTGGCTGACTGAGAACCTGCAGCACCAGCAAACTGTTTTTCCATGATTTCGTTTAATTCCTGTAATGCAGCAGGCTGAACTTCCTCTAAGGTAGCAATACGCATGATTAGGTCCAAACGTACGGCCTCAGGGAACTGAGCTAAAATTTCAGCCGACTGTTCAGGCTCTAAGTAAGATAAAACGATAGTCTGAATCTGAGGGTGCTCATGCTGAATAATTGTAGCAACCTGACGGGCATCCATCCATTTTAGAGAATCTAGACCACGTGAACCTGTACCCAAAGAAATCTGTTCGATAAGGTTGTTTGCTTTTTCTGAACCTAAAGCTGCAACTAGGGCATGGCGTACGAAATCTGAATTGCCAAGACCTAAATTTGAATGCTTGGTTACATCCTTTAAGAAGGTCTTATGTACTGCATTTACCTGATCTTGAGAGAAAGCAGACATTTCTGACATTCTTATACCTAACTTTTGAACCTGTTTTGGTTCTAGGTTTTTGAAAATCTGTGCAGCATCTTCCTCAGAGAGAGATAACATTAGAAGCACGGCCTTATCCATGCCACTCATGTTCTCTAAGGCAGATTTTTCATCCTCTGTAAGTTCCAACACTGCTTTGTTTGATACAGCAGTACTTACTGCGCCACCTGCATCAGTGGTTTGAGGTAATGATGGAGCGTTATCTGACATTTATAACTCCTAAGCCTTTTCTTTAAGATCTTCTTCTAACCAATCTTTAATAACCTCAGCTGTAAGCTGTGGTTCATTAGAGGCAAGAGTACGAACTGCTTTGAGCAGATCTGCTTCTTTATGGAGGTTAGGAAGCTCAATACCGCCTTCATGATTGATTGTATATACCTGATCAGCCAATTCCTTATTCTTAGCAATCAGGTTGAAATCGTCATAACCGTCTAAAGCTGACTGAGAATCCAACTCGTCCTGATCGACATCAGGATTGAGTTCGTCTTCGTCCTTGTGCAAGAGCTTGTTGAGCAATGGACGGATGATAAAGATGATTACAATCAGCACAATGATGATTGATCCACCAATACGGACTAAGCGGTAGAAGAACTCCTGCTCGTACCATGGAAGAGGTGGTTTGATGTCACCATGTGGGAATGAAACTGTTTCTACTTTAACAAAGTCACCACGGCTTTCATTTAAACCTAAACCGCCACGAACTAAGTCTGCAATCTTATCCAGATCTTCTTGTGAACGTGGAACATAGGTAATGTTACCATCTTTGTCTAATTGCTTTACATAATCAACAGCAACTGACACGGTCAATCTCTGAACTACGTTAGATGGTCTTACAGTATGACGTAAGGTGGTATCAACCTCATAGTTTCTTACTGCTTCACGACTTTCTTTTTTATTGTCTGAGGTTGTAGATGCCGCATTAGCAGTACCATTTTTCAACTGCTGAGGAATAGAAGCATTAGCAGGAGGCTGATTTGATAATGATCCTGGTACTCCATAAGGATTAGTCTTTTCATCATTACCAGACTGTTCTTTTAAAGTCTCAGAACGCACAGCCTGTGAGTCAGGGTTATATAACTGTGAAGTTTCTTCTTGAACTGTAGTATCTAGTGTTACATCAACTTCAGATGAGTAGTTACCCAAACCTAGCATTGGAGCTAAGATAGTATCTAACTTGTCTCGATACTGAGCTTCACGCATAGTACGGATTTCAAACTCGCGCTGTAACTTGTTTTCAGCTGTATCTGTCTTAACCTCAGCTGATAACTGTCTGCCCTGCTGATCTGTTACAGAAACGTCTTTACTCATCAGATTATGAACTGATGAGGATACTAAAAAGCGAATTGAGTTTACGTTCTCAGGCGTCAAATAAGCATTTTGCTTTAATGTAACGACAACAGCGGCACTAGGTCTGCTCTTTTCACGAGCAAAAACATTCTCTTTTGGAATTGCTAAAAGCACTGTTGCATGCTGTACTCCATCAATTCTTTCAATGGCACGAGCTAACTGTACTTCTCGACCGTGCTTAATTCTCTCATTTTCCATTCTCTGAGAGACACCAAAGCCGGTATCTGACATGATAATTTGATCGCCCTCATCAGTTTTTTCCTGAGGGAGAGCAATACCCTTTCTTAACATCTTTTCAGTGATTTCATTGTAATCTTTAACATCAACTGAAATGGTGTTACCTGATAATCTGTACTTGTAGCCTTCGTTTTCTAAGAAATCTAATACGCTACCAATATCCTGAGTTGAATACTGACCTAATCTGCGCTCTGACTCTGGAGATTTACCTGATGAGGAAAAACTGATTACAGCAAAGATAATAGCTGCAACAAAGATCACTAAGAAGCCTAAAATAATCAGACGGTGAACCATCTCACTATCTTTGAAAAAGTCCTTGATGCCAGATGTTTTAGAGGTATCAACATCTTCATCTGCCCCAACTGCAGGCATAGACTCAGTATTCTGTGCTACAAGATCTTTTGACTGACTGCTATCTGTAGTTGTCAGAGCTGATGATGTATCCTGCTCTTGACCGCCCTGCGCTACAGGAAAACCGTTGTCTGCCATTTTTTATCCTCACCGTAAAAGCATGCAGAATAAATTTACAAAACGATTCATCAAATAAACAGACTCGTTTTGATTTGGGTGACAGATCAATGACACTATCAGATGTTATGCTCGCATCCCAAAAAGCTAGTATTTCATTTGATGCAACCTTACAGGTTCGCAATAAAATGATTGAAGCTTATAAGACAATATCTCAGATGCAGATCTAATTTATTCTGCATGCTTTTACGGTGAGGATAAAAAATGGCAGAC
>JABLTL010191191.1_pt1 | contig 10270 bp, 9 predicted proteins | sample 7160151 | NCBI WGS metagenome assembly JABLTL01 (sample SAMN14651223, study PRJNA627086) | human gut metagenome | isolation source: feces | host: Homo sapiens
TATGCTGCTAAGATCATTGAAGGCGCTAAGGCTCAGTTAGAGCTTAACAAGACCCAGTTAGCTAAGGTGAAAGCTCAGCTAAAAGAAATGGAAAATCTCTAAATTTTTGCTTAAAATTTAGATAAAGCCTCAGTTACCTCTAAGGTTTCTGAGGCTTTTGTTTATGCATAAGACAAAACTTCAAGCCGAGATTTTGATGAAAAAACTGCTATCTACCCTGATTTTATCTTTTCTATTATTGTTTTCAGCATCCTCTTTTGCTGAGACTGATAACTACTTATGCTCTCGCTATAACAAGCTTAAGATTAAGAATGTAGAAAAAGTACTAGCTGTGGGTATCAGACGCGTTTATACATCATCTGTATCTGTCTATGTCTTAGGTTATGGCACACCTATTAAGGTAAGTCTAAACCGTATTAAATTAGGCTCAGACGAAGTTTCGAAAAGACGTGTTCTAAAATGCGGTAATGAAATTGTAGGCCAAATTCGAGTTTATGATCTGTCAAATCTTGGGGTAAAGGTTGGAGAGTTTGTAATTGAAAGTGGAGACAAGAAAGTCTCCACCTATATTGAAATTAACTAGACATTAATGGCTACAACTAAACCTTAGCTAGCGCAGCATCAAGATCAGCAATAATGTCCTCAAGATCTTCAATGCCTACTGACAGACGAACTAAGCCAGGTGTAATACCACACTCAATTAACTGGGCATCAGATAACTGTCTGTGAGTTGAGGTTGCAGGATGTAACAGACAGGTTCTAATATCTGCTACATGCACTTCAGGAGATGACATTACTACACTGTCAATAAACTTAGCTCCAGCTTCTCTACCACCTTTAATTACTAGTGATAAAACACCAGAGCATAAGCCATCCTTTAAGTACTTCTGACCTAAATTATAATCAGGATTTGACTCTAAACCTGGGTAAATTACCTTTTCAATCTTAGGATGTGACTCTAAGTGCTTAGCAACAGCTAAAGCATTTTGTGAGTGTTTTACAATTCTCAAAGGTAGAGTTTCAATACCTAAATTTAAGTAGAACGCACCTTGTGCTGTCTGACAGCAACCTATATCTCGCATGATCTGCACTCTTGCTTTGACAATGAAAGCTGCCTTTCCAAAGGCTTTGGTATAAACAAGACCATGATATGAATCATCTGGAGTTGTAAACTCAGGGAATCTGCCAGAACCTGCCCAATCAAAATTACCACTGTCTACTACGCAACCACCAACCTGTACAGCATGACCATCTAAGTACTTGGTAGTTGAATGAACCACAATATCAGCACCAAACTCAAATGGCTTGCAAAGACATGGTGTTGCAAAGGTGTTATCTACAATTAAAGGTAAATGGTGCTTGTGAGCAAGTTTTGCAAATCTTTCAATATCAAAGATGGTCAAAGCAGGATTTGCAATAGTTTCACCAAAGACTGCTTTAGTATTCTCCTGAATCTTAGCTTCGATTTCTTCATCTGACTCTGACTGTTCAAAGAAGGTTACATCAATCCCCATTCTCTTGAAAGTTACAGCCATTAAATTGAATGTACCGCCATACACTGTGGAGCTACACAGAATATGATCACCAGCTTTTGCTATAGTAAGTACAGCTGTTAGTGTTGCAGCTTGTCCTGATGAGGTCAGCATCGCACCTACACCACCTTCTAGAGCTGCTATCTTTTCTTCAACATGACCGCATGTTGGATTGCCAAGTCTTGTATAGAAATAGTCAGAAGTCTTTAAATCAAAAAGATCAGCAATAGCTTTGGTGCTATCAAAACGGAAGGTTGTGCTTTGCACAATTGGCATTACACGAGGACCAGCATTTTTAGGAGTATAGCCTGCGTGCAAGCATTTAGAAGAGTCTTTCACTTGTTTCTCCTTAAAGTACTCAAATGACCTATAAAAGGTCTGGTATTATCTTACCTTTAAGGTTAAATACTTACTTCCTTAGGTAGTGGGAAGCTTTTTTCTTTTAAATCGCAGCCAAATTCATCAACTTTGACTGCTCCATGGGCACATAAAAACTCAACAATTTCAGACACAACATATTCAGGAGCTGAAGCACCTGCACTGATACCCACAGATGAGACATTCTCAAACCATTTAAGATCGATCATAGAACTATCATCAATCAGGTATGCATTAGTACCTTCGCTAATAGCAACTTCCTTTAGTCTGTTTGAATTTGATGAATTAGAACTGCCTGCTATCAACACGAGATCACAGACTTTTGCTAAGTCACGCACCGCGTTCTGTCGAACCTGAGTTGCTCTACAGGTATCGTCAGCCTTTGGGCCAATAATTTTTGGATATTTTTTCTTTAAAGCTTCTACAACATGACGGGTTTCATCAACACTTAAAGTAGTTTGTGTTGCAAAGAAAGCATTTTCTCCGTCAATATTTAAAGCTTCAATATCTTGAATTGAATTTACTACATGGACTTTATCAGGTGAACCAGTATATTGACCTATAGTACCTGCTACTTCCTGATGTCCATTGTGTCCGATAACTACCACATCCTGATTGTTGTTACCTGCTCTATTCATTTTTTTATGAATAGCAGTAACAACTGGACATGTAGCATCGATTACTTTAACCCCTAAAGCTTTAGCTTCATTTTCAGTCTTAATGCCAACACCGTGTGCTGAAAAAATTAACACACATCCATGAGGTACTTCTGAAAGTGTTTCAACAAAGTGAGCACCTGCCTTTCTTAAATCGTCCACAACATGCCTGTTGTGTACAACTTCATGCAATACCCAAACTTTATTTTGACCATACTGTTCTATTGCTTTTTGCACTACACTGATGGCACGCTCAACACCTGCACACATACCTCTTGATTTGGCAATCTTTAACTGAAATGGCATTCCTATTTACTCTCTTTATTCTCTTTACCAAAGAAACCGATGATAATGAGTAAACCGGCTCCACAACAAACAGCGATATCTGCTACGTTGAATGCTGGGTAATAGTAGGAGAATGAGTCTGTCTTGATGTAGAACAAAAGAAAATCAACTACATATGACAAACAAACTCTGTCGATAAGATTACCTATTGCGCCACCTATGACAAGAGATATAGCAAGACATGTCCACTTCTTTTCTTTACTTGTACGCAATAGAGCAATGAATAGTGCAATGCTGATGGCCACAGCTATCAGCATAAAGAAATACCTTTGCCAACCACCACTTGAAGCTAGAAAGCTAAAAGCAGCGCCTTCGTTATGAACATGAATAATGTCAAAGAAAGGCGCCACCCTGTAGCCAATCGAGTTTACTGGGATAGTGCTGACAATTAGGTATTTTGTTAGTTGATCTAGGACAACTACAAGCAAGCTCCATAAAAGGAACTTGCTTCCATTGTTATTTACTGTAAATGACATAATGTATCTTTATGCAAAATGTCTGATTTCGCCGGTTGACTTAACATTCTGAACGCAACGCTTGCATAAGCCAGGGAACTCTGGATCTGCATCAACGCTTTCTTCATAATGCCAGCAACGTTCGCACTTCTTAGCATTTGATTTCTCAACGGAGAATGCACAATCTAAAACTTCTGACTTGAAGGCTTCAGCTGGAGCTTCTTCATCAGATACGATTGCCTTAGAAGTGATTAGAACGAAGCATAACTCAGATTCAATCTTCTTTAAGTCTTCTAATAACTGGCCCTTTGCGTAAATCTTAAGCTCAGCTTCTAGTGAACCACCAATTACGCCGTTGTTACGTGCAGTTTCGATTGCCTTGTTAGCTTCATTTCTGAAGTTTAACATTCTAGCCCAGTACTCAGAATTGAACTCTGAAGACTCATCAATCTCATGTAAATCGTCATACCAAGTTGAGGTAAATACGAATTCATCTCTCTTGCCAGGCATTGCCTCCCATGCTTCCTGAGCAGTAAATGACAGGATAGGAGCAATCCAACGGATTAAAGCTTCAGCAATAATATATAAAGCGCTCTGACATGAACGGCGAGCAGCACTGTCAGCCTTAGCTGTGTACTGACGATCCTTGATGATGTCTAAGTAGAATGAACCTAACTCAATTGAACAGAAGTTCATTAAGATCTGAACAACCTTGTGGAAGTCATACTCTTCATAGCACTTTAATAATTCTTTCTGAGTCTTTGAGGTCAGAGATACTGCCCACTTATCTAACTCAACCATATCATTAAATGCAACCTTATCAGTCTCAGGATTGAAGCCATTTAAGTTTGCAAGCAAGAATCTTACAGTGTTACGTACACGACGATAAGCATCTGAAGAACGCTTAAAGATTTCGTGTGATACAGCCATATCACCGGTGTAGTCATTTGATGCAATCCATAGACGTAAAACATCAGCACCTAACTTGTCGATGATCTCCTGTGGAGCAATAACGTTACCTAATGACTTAGACATCTTGCGGCCCTGACCATCAACGGTAAAGCCGTGGGTTAGAACCTGCTTGTATGGTGCCTTGTCTTTAGTTGCAACTGACAGCATCAATGAAGACATGAACCAGCCACGATGCTGATCTGAACCTTCTAGGTATAAGTCAGCGCTGTGATGATTAAACTCAGGACGCTGATCAACTACTGAGAAGTGGGTTGAACCAGAATCAAACCAAACGTCTAGAGTATTTGGATCTTTGTGATAGTGTTTTGCCTCTTCAGGACCAATCAGATCTTCAACCTTAAGATCCCACCATGCCTGAATACCATCTTTTTCAACAGCCTTTGCAACCTTCTCGATGATTGCAGGAGTATCAGGATGGATCTCATTAGTCTCATTGTTGATTAGAACGGCACATGGCATACCCCAGGTTCTCTGACGAGAAATACACCAGTCAGTACGCTGTTTTACCATTGCCTCAATACGGTTCTGCCCCCAAGCAGGGATCCACTTGGTCTTCTTAATCTCTTCTAATGCTCTAGCACGCAGGCCCTTAGCATCCATTGAGATGAACCACTGAGGAGTTGCTCTGAAGATTACAGGAGTCTTATGACGCCAGCAGTGTGGGTAGCTGTGAGAGATTACCTTTAGTTTTACTAAAGCGCCCTTCTCTTTCAGAACTTCAATTACATTAGGATTTGCCTTTAATACGTTAAGACCAGCAAAGTACTCAACATCATCCTTAAAGCAACCATCAGGTCCTACTGGATTGTAAATCTCTAATCCATATTTTACTGATACGTTATAGTCATCTAGACCATGACCACCAGCTGTATGAACGCAACCAGTACCAGCTTCTAGAGTTACGTGAGCACCTAAGATCACAGGAACATCAAAGTTTAAGAATGGATGGTGGAATTTCTGTAACTCTAAAGCCTTGCCAGAAACCTCGTCACCTAAAATTGAGTATTCTTCGATACCACACTCTTTCATCACGGTCTCAACAAGATCTGCTGCCATGATGAAACGTTCTGAGCCCTTTTCTGTCTTAACCTGAACTAAAACATACTTTAACTGCTCATTCATACAGATTGCTCTGTTAGCAGGTAAAGTCCATGGAGTAGTAGTCCAAATTACGCATGAGATAGGACCTTCACCTTTGCCCTGTGCATTAAAGGTAGCTAATACCTTGTCATCATCGGTGCTTGCAAAGCGAACATAGATAGAATCTGATTTAACATCAGCATACTCAACTTCAGCTTCCGCTAATGCTGACTGACAGTCCATACACCAGTAAACAGGTTTTAGGCCACGTACGAAGTGACCATTTGCGATAACCTTGCCTAAACCTCTTAAGGTATCTGCTTCGGTCTTGTAGTTCATAGTTAGATATGGGTTATCCCAGTCACCCAAAACACCTAGACGTTTGAAATCTTTTCTCTGACCGTCAACCTGACTCTGTGCATACTTACGGCACTCTTTTCTGAAAGTTGCAGCATCAACCTTAACACCTGGCTTACCAATTAAGCTTTCAACTTTAACTTCAATAGGAAGACCATGACAGTCCCAACCTGGAACATATGGAGAATCAAAGCCAGATAATGTCTTTGACTTTACAATAATGTCCTTTAAAACCTTGTTAATTGAATGACCAATATGAATATTGCCGTTTGCATATGGAGGACCATCATGCAGAATAAACATATTTGCACCTGCTCTTGCAGTGCGGATCTTCTTATAAAGACAACGCTTCTCCCAGTCCTGTAACATACCAGGCTCACGCTGAGCTAAATTACCTCGCATTGGAAATGCGGTATTAGGAAGGTTTAAAGTACTTTTGTAATCAGCCATTTTTCCAATCTACCAAAAACAATAATTTAAAATTCGTAGTTACTATGTTTTGCAAGGATCTCTTTTGCCTTTTTTTTGTCAGCTAAAAGCTGTTCTTGCAAAACTTCAATATTTGAAAACTTTACTTCATCGCGGATCTTACTGATAAAGAAAACTCTAATACTCTCTCCGTACAGATCCTGTTTGAAATTGAATAAATTTACCTCAAGCAGAGCCTTGTTCTGCCCTGCTACTACAGTAGGTCTGTAACCTACGTTTGCCATTCCATCATAAAGAGATACTTTTGACAGAACTTTTACAGCGTAAACACCTCTTAGAGGTGAAATTCTACGGTTAATATTCACATTAGCTGTAGGGAAACCTAAATTTCGTCCAATTTGATTTCCATGAACGACAATTCCTGACATGGAATAGTATCTACCTAAAGCTTCTTTAGCTAGATCAAGCTGACCATGAAACAGATATTCTCGTATCTTAGTGCTAGAGATTCGCTCGTGATTGAGCAATACGCCGTCTATAGCACTTGCTTCCATTCCTACTTCTGAACCTAACTTTTTAAGATCATCAATAGTGTACTTTCCCCCCTCTCCAAAATTAAACAGAGAGCCTACAGTTACACTCTTAACCTGGAGCTTTTTGTATAAAAGATCGATTACATATTCTCTTGCAGATAATGCTGCAAAAGCAGCATTAAACTTCATACAAAAAACGATCTTTACACCAGCTACTTCAAGAGCTTGAAGTTTATCTCTTAAAGAATATAAACGAGCTGGAGATTTATCTTTAGAAAAGAATTCTAATGGTTGTGGTTCAAAGATCATGACAGCAGGCACAAGATCAAGCTTTCTAGCTTTCTCTTTCATGCATTCAATTACAGCCTGATGACCTTTGTGAAATCCGTCAAAATTGCCGATTGCCAAAGCGACACCATTTGGTGTGCCTTTAAAATCTGACAAACAACGGATTAAACGCATTGAAGATCCCTAAAATAAAACTTAAACAATTTTCTAAAACAAATAGCTTCAAAAGCCCATAGAATGTGTAATTATAGCGTAAAAGCACCTGTCTTAACAGTTTTAATTTGAATGAATAAAATACTTAAAAAACAAAAAGATATAAAACTTTGCCGTACTTTTGTGTTGTTGTTTTATAAAAGTGATGTAAAATAACGCGCAAATTATGGTGTTCTACTTTAATTTTGTAAAAAAAATTGTTAGAATACAGCGATTATGTGCCACATCATAACGGAAAGTGGCAATTGTTTAAGAATTCAGGAGCTATTTGTGCCTAATATTAAGTCTGCAAAGAAGCGCGTTGTTATTTCCGAGAAAGCACGTCAGCATAACGTAGCTGCACGTTCAAAGATGCGCACTTTAATCAAGAATGTTTTAAAAGCTGTTGAGTCTGGTGACAAAGAAGCTGCAAAGAATGCATTTGCAGTTGCTGAGCCAGTTTTAGACCGTGCTGCATGCAAGGGTCTTGTTCACAAGAACAAAGTTGCTCGTCATAAGAGCATGTTAGCAGCTTCAATCAAGGCTATGAACTAGTCTTCAAGCGCTGATAAAAAAAGCCTCGCTTAGCGAGGTTTTTTTATACCTAAAATTCTCTATCATCCCTTCTTGCCAAAGACGTTCTAACTCCATTAGCACTTTTACGAAATCTAGTTTACTATAAAAAGAAAGCGGTCTTGAGCGCATTTCTCAAAACCGCAAAAGAAAAGGCGTACCACCTTTTTAGAACACATGCAAACGAGTCATTTGCTTGCCTAACTAACGTAATTAGTTTTGGTTAACTCGTGTTAGTCTATGCTAACCTAAAATTTACTATTAATCTAGATCTTTTTTACGATTTTTTTAAATTTATTTTTTGAGAAAAAATTTTGAACTTTTTTCGAAATGCTCCCTCTAAGAGATATAAGTGGACAACCACATATAATTTTACATCCCATAATAAACCTAGTTTTGCTAGGTTTTTTTTTCTGCGATTTGTTTTACAAAGATGAATAGTTCTGATAGTTTGGAAGGACATATTTTTGCTTCATGTAATTTTTAAATGAGGCGTACTTGATGTATGGGATCAGGGTTTTATGTTTTTCTGTCTTGTACCAAACTAATTGAGTTACCTCTTCATCGGTTTGAGCTTCAGATGTAGCAATTTCGTAGCATACTTTTGCTAGAGCTGAATAATCTGCAATTAGAGTACCAGTTGCGTTACCAAGATCTACTTCTTTTAACATTTCAGGTAAACCGTCAACTCCAAATACAGGTATAAAGTGATCCTTGTCCTTTACGTCAGTGTTATACCCTCGGCTCTTTAGAGCATCTAATGCTCCTAAAGCCATAGCATCATTGTTTGCCACCACGATTTCTATGTTTTTTATACCGATGAGTTCAAACTGTTTTAAAAGATCGCGTTTAGCATTAAAGCGATCCCAATTATCATAGTTCTTGGAAACTACATTAAGAGGATAACCTTTTTCCTTCAAATTGGTAACCGTCATTAAAGTTCGGTTAAAGGTGTCATGATGGAATTTCTCCCCTTGCAGGATCACCATATCCAATTGACCATTCATATTCTTGTCAAAATGACCTACTGACTTAAAATAATCGTCGATTACTTCAGCAATATAAAATCCGGATTGTTCAGAATTTGCACCTACATACCAACTGTCATCATAACTTGATAAAGCTGAGTCACTTGGTAGTCTATTGAAGAACACAACTTTACTGCCAGAATCTTTAGCTATTTCCAATATTTTATCTGCATCATTTACATCCACAAGATTCACAATAGCTGGAGAACCTGAGTAAAGGCCTGTAATTATGCTTTCTACCTGCTCTTTTGGGTGATTTTGCGCATCATGAAATTTAAAGTTAATAGGTGATCTTTCTGAAAGCTTTCCTAAAAACTTCGTATATAAGTTGATGAAGTTATCATTTCCATTATAGTAGTAGACGTTAATGTTAGATATTGCATAGCTTGATGTGCTGTAGATCCCTAAAGAAACTGAAAAAGCTTTAATTAAATTCATGCAAAAACGGTTCATTAAACTTCCTACTTACGTTAACTAACTTAGATTAAAAACGTGGTGTATTTATACGAAGGCTCAAATACTTAATAAGTTTAAGCGATTATTCTCAACAGTTATTGTCAAATAGCTACATCTGCAAATACAGTCACAGTAAAAACTGCAAAAAAATAATGTCATAAGCAATATTTTTCTAAAAGGAATAATTACTGTTAAGAAAATGTGATCTTTGATCAGTGATGATGGTAATTTTATATTTAACAAATGCTCAACAACTGGCAAGTATTGTATGACACTTAAAAATAAATGCTTATAAATCAATCTAATTACAATTTTTTGCAATTAAAATTGAGAGTCACTTTAAATAAAAATAAAAAAATCTATTAATAGTTTGAACTTTTTGAAAATCCGGCTCTCTAAGAAGTATATCAGTTAAGATTTCATCAAGCTGGTGACTTTTTTCATTATATATTTTCCTCAAAAGGCCCAATAAAAAGTTATTGGGCTCTTTTTTTATCTGTCACCTTCATTTAATCTGCATTCTTCATTTAAAACGATTTAAAATCCGCGTCAAACAAGGCATTGCAGTCAATAAAAAAAAATTAAAAATATTTGAACTTTTTTAGATTAATACACTCTAAGAAGTATATCAGTTAAGATTTCATCAAGCTGGTGACTTTTTTCATTATAAATTTTCCTCAAAAGGCCCGATAACGAAATGTTTATCGGGCTCTTTTTTTTTCATTTTCGTAGTCTTAAGTCATATTAGTGAGAAAACAAACAAGATTAACAACAGAAAACTTTCTTCAAAAAAAAGTTAAAAATAAATTGAACTTATTTAAAATGGGGCGCTCTAAGAGGTATATCAGTTAGGATTTCTTTAAGCTGGTGACTTTTTTCATAATTTATTTCCGTAAAAGGCCTGATGACAAGATGTTCATCAGGCTCTTTTTTTATATATTTATGTAAAAGTCTTATCTTAAAAGTTACTCTTGTCTTTGAATAATTATCAATGGA
>JABLTL010005257.1_pt1 | contig 10269 bp, 9 predicted proteins | sample 7160151 | NCBI WGS metagenome assembly JABLTL01 (sample SAMN14651223, study PRJNA627086) | human gut metagenome | isolation source: feces | host: Homo sapiens
CGTAGAATGCGGATTATGCCAGAAGCACTGCCCGGAATTACAGCCAATAGAAAGGTTAGGATACGAGCAACAAAAATATTATGCGCTCATATACGATCATGATAGAAAGATAAGTTCTTCAGGTGGCGCCTTTAGTGTATTTGCCAAGTGGATTATATCACAAGGTGGTATAGTTTATGGAGCTACCATTAATGAAAAATTTGAGGTGAAGCACATAGGTGTGGAAAGTACTGAGGAACTAAGCAAATTGCGTGGTTCAAAATACGTGCAAAGCATAATAGGTGATACGTATAAGAAAATACGAAATCATTTGCGCACAAACAGAAAAGTCCTGTTTGTTGGTACTGGTTGCCAAGTCGGTGGATTATACGCTTTTCTGAACGGTAAACGTTATGACGGATTGCTTTACACCTTGGATTTGGTTTGTCATGGCACACCATCTTATGGAGCCTTTAAAAGTTACATTTCTAAATTAGAAAAAAACGACTCGCCTAACGGTGAGCTTGGGAGTATAAAAGGATTTAGATTTCGTAAACTTGACAGTTGGTCTATAGTTCCAGCTGTCAAGTTTACGAAATCCAAATGGCGAATATTGAACCTTTCTGAAAATGCTTTTATGGATGCATTCTTCAAAGGAATCACGTTCCGTGAAAGTTGCTTTAATTGTCAATATTGTAATACAGAACGTGTTGGAACATTCACAATAGCCGACTTTTGGGGTATTGGGAGACATGGTCTTAATTTTAAGCGTAATGTGGCATCAGGCGTTTCATTGGTGATTGATAATACGGGTTTGATGCCCTCAATTATTGATGAGTTGCGTAGTATGGCCTATATAGAGGAGAGACCTAAGGAAGAAGCTATATGTGAGCAGGTCAATCTCAAGAATCCAATGGAAAGATTGGATGTAAGAGATTCTGCTGTATTGGATATGATTGATCCAAACATTTCATTGGAGGATTATGCTAAGAAGTATCAACTTCCTTATAAGGCAACCATGAAGTGGAGAATCCAAAAAATAGTGAAAGATGTTATCTATGTATTTGGACTATATAACGTATATAAAACCATAATTTATAAATTTGGCAAATGAAAATAGGAATAGTTACGTATGTTAAATGTGACAACTATGGTGCAGAGTTGCAAGCTTATGCTATGCAATATGTATATAATAAGCTTGGATATGATGCAGAAATCCTTGACTTGGAAAAGCAAAACAAAGACATTGCCTCATCGTTGTCGACTATAATCCCTGCTGTTGTTAACCGTTTTAAGACATACGGTCTTAAGGCTCCTTATAAGATTCTTCAATTGGTTTTGGATGTGATTCAGAGGAAAAAGGCAAAAAAACAGTTTGCTGCAGAAATACAAGAAAAGCATGAACTTTACACCCGATTCTTCAATGAAAAGATAAAGCATTCTTCTAAGTATTACACATTAAAAAGTGTATATACTGAAGATATGCCTTATGACGTTTATGTCGCTGGCAGTGATCAGATTTGGAACTATATGCATACAGACTTTTTGGATGTGTATTTCTTGGAATTTGCAAATCGATTTAATGCTAAGAAAATAGCTTATGCAGCCAGTTTGAGTGTTCCTGATATTCCAGCAAGGCTACAGGCTGAATATAAGAAGTATTTTGAAAATATGGATTATATAGGAGTGAGGGAGTTGAACGGAAAGCATATTGTTGAAAAGTATAGCGATAAGAAAGCCACAGTTGTTCTTGATCCTACTTTGTTGATTAGAAAAGAAGAATGGAGAGAACACGTTGCCAATGAAATTAAGAAGAACGAGAAATATGTTTTAATATATACGCTTTCAGGTTCTAAATATATTAGAAATTTGGCAAAAAGTATCGCAAAACGTATTGGAGATGATTGTAAGGTCGTTAATATCAAGTCGGACTTTAGACCTGAGAAGAAAGATGGTATAGAGCATCTTTATCAAGTCGGACCTAAGGAATGGGTTGGCTTAATTATGAATGCAGCTTATATGGTTACAGATAGTTTCCATGGCACGGCGTTTTCCATCAATTTTAATATTCCGTTTACAACATTGCTTAATCCTAGTAGTAATATGAACAGTCGTGCCTTGTCTATCTTGGAGATTACTGGATTGAAGGATAGAATCATTTATGATGATGGCAGTAATCTGCTGCCTAAATCTCTGACTGTGGATTATGATAGAGTAAACCCTATCGTTGATGTGTGGAGAAAAAAATCAGAAAATTATATTCATGAATCTTTGAAATAATATGATACAAGAACGATGAAGCAAGAAAAGGAGAAAAAGAAAAATGTAGAGATGGCGTTTATAAATGTTGTTCTCTATCCTACAGAAAAGCAAAAGCCTGAAGAATATATCAAGTTGTTGTCTTCTATAATGGGAAGTCGTATTATGGTTCTTCCGATAGATCAACTTTGCTGAGAGCATTTGATAAAGTTGGTGATTACTATCATGGCTACTTCTGTAACGCAATATTCCTCAAGCAAGATTCTAAAACATTGAATGTTAAAGCCAATGTGTTGGAGGATACGGAGGTTGACCCGAATAAAGGACTTGAAGCTAAAGACATGGAATTCTGGTTTTATCCTAAATTCCATAGGTTTGTAGTATATAAGTCTAATGTGTCAAGAATTGCCAAGTTTTTGATAGGCAGTTTTAAACTTAAATTAGGTGATGAAGACTGCTTTGCAATCAATGTAGAAAAAGATAAGAACACAATAGAAAGAATAATCAATGCAAAAGGTGTTGTTAGCGTTAGGGTTTCTGTAAAATATACGAATAACGACAATTGTGATGAGTGGGAAGAACTGGACTCTGATTTGCGTAACTCAGACACAACTAATGCCGAGTTGGTATTGAAATCAAGTAAAAGCAAACCTATTCAGGTCTTGAAGAATAAATTGCTTAAGGCTTTCTTGCACCTAAGTAAATCTAACGGAACAGCTAAAGCTGAGATTATCAATGAAAATGGACATACTGAGAAAATAAATACAAACGAACATCCAAAAATTGAAGTTGTAGATATTAATCAAAATCCTGCGCTTAATTTGCAAAACATAGTTGAAAATATTGCTCAGAATAGAGATTAGCCATGGAAAAGAAAAGACCGCTTACGTTACAATCTAAAGGATGGCGAGGTTTTAGACATATATATTTCCTATATTGCAAGAAACAGTTTAAACATTCGTTTATATGGGCATGCTGTGCTGTAGCTTTTATAGCTGTTGTAGCTTTTCTTTCAAATAAGTCTTATTTTGAATTGTTGATAGTTTTAAGTGATATAGGTCTTAAAGTAGCGCCACCTCTTTTAGGCTTCACGCTTTCTGGCTATGCTATGATTGTTGGTGTGAATGATATTAATATAGCAGAAAGATTGAAGAATCATAAAACAAAAACAGGGATAACAATGTATCAGCAGCTATATACTACATTTATAGCAATGTTAGGTTCTATTTTCTTACTTTTGTTGGAAAGTGTTGTGTTGCATTATGTTTTAGAAGCTGATATATCATTGGATTTTCCAATGATTGTAGATGTTATTGATTTCATTGTATTTTTAGGGTATACTTTAACTATGTTTTACGCTCTGTTTGCTGTAAAAGATTTGCTTTCTAATCTTTTTAGTTTAGGTCAAACTGCTAATAATATTTATCAATCTATGAATAAGAATGAAAACAGGAAGAATATCCTTTTTTTAATGAAAGTATTTGAAGTTGGCGGTCAAGAGGTTGTTACAGCTACACTTGCTGATACCTTTATAAAGAAAGGCCATCAGGTTGTTATAGCGTGCTTTAAGCGACCTAATGACATGATGGTAAAACGTACCAATCCTGCTGTACGTTTTTATACGATTGGTGACTTCAGGTATTCGAAAAAAAACATAGATATATTACGAAATATATTGAAGGAGAATCATATTGATGTTGTGATAAATCAATGGGGGTTGCCATACGTACCTTGCAAGGTTCTGAATAAAGCTAAAGAAGGTCTGGATGTTAAGACAATAGCTATATACCATAATTCCCCAGATACCAATGCTCGTATCAAGGATGTAGAGATTGCGTTGGTAAATACTCATAATCCTATTAAGAAAGCCATACTTCGTACCAAGATGTTTGCATTCAAGCAAATCACAAGCAGGAGCATGAAGTATGTATATCAGCATACAGACTTGTATATGGTGCTTTCACCTAGCTTTGTCAAGAAGTTTAAAGAGTTTACTGGAATAACTCATCCTGATCATCTTCAAGTATTGACAAATCCTGTGACCATCGATTCTTCCTCTTATGATTATTCTCTTTCTAAAAAGCAGAAAGAGATTATTTATATGGGCAGAATTGATTATAACCAGAAGCGTGTTTATCGTGTTGTGGATACGTGGGCAAAACTGGAGCTAATGTTCCCAGATTGGAAATTGACAATAGTTGGTGATGGTACTGCTCGTAAGGACATAGAAAAACAGGTCAAAGAGTATGGTTTGCAAAGAGTGTCTTTTGAAGGCTTCCAGCAACCTAGACCATATTATGAGCGTGCTTCAATCTTGATGCTTACATCAGAATACGAAGGTTTTCCTTTGGTGCTTGCTGAATGTATGAGCTTTGGTGTGATTCCTGCCGTATATAACAGTTATTCTGCGGTATGTGATATCATTGATGGTGGCAAGGATGGCATCGTGCTTCCTTATCATGAGAAGGGATATGATGCTAATGAAGCAGCAGGTATGATTGCCAACATCATGAAGGATGATGGTAAACGTGAGCTAATGGCTTTGGCTGCCATCAAGAAAAGCAAAGAATATTCCGTAGAGAAGATTTATCAAGAATGGGAAAAAGTGTTTGAATGTATAAATTAAGATATCAAACCATATTTTACAAAGATATTATGTTATGGATTTAAAAAGCATTATTGGTAAATACGCTATTAGACATTCCCTTTTGCTTAGAAGTGAAAATACTAAGCAATATTATCTATTGTTAGGCATTGTAGATGTTGTGGAATCTGATATGCAAGACTTTTCAGCAGATAAAAGGATGGTTGTTTGTGATCGTTCTCATGGCTCTTCGAAAAAGAATCCTTACAACCTGTATTATACGGAAGATGTGATTACAGTAAGTGATTCATTTTTGAAAGATACGGAGAATGCTTATATTGTAGATACTGCTACTATCCAAATGCTTTCGCCAGATGGCTTTCGTTTATATCCGAATTCTCCCAATAGCTTTTTACCAAGTTTTGATGATAGCAACAATCTTTTGAGACAAATGCTTCCCAAAAGAGATAGCGGGTGTGGGCTGCATGTATTGCGAGGAAACTCGGCTACCATAGATAAGCTATTGAAAGAAAATAAATATCTAATGGAACAACTCGCAGAGCTTTCTTGTAGGTACTTGCATACCGATGTGGGACGATATACGAATGTATTAGGAAACATCTATATAACACATTATCATCCTGAGTTTAGAACCGTGGATTGGAGAGTATGTTCATCACTAAAAGGATTACTCGGCAAGATAAAATATAGAAAAGAAGGTGGTGAAAGATATAAATGCTTTGCCACTAATACTGACAGAAATGGGCTTATCTTGGAAAGTAGTGAAGTTGAATTTCATACAGGTGACAGATTTGTCTTTATTCCGTTTCAAACAAAGATTGACCAAATCGACATCACTATTGTGGATGCAGAAGGTAAAATCGTCTATACCAAAAAGAAAATGGCTTTTATCAAAAGTATAAGCATCGGGATGGGAATAAATTCGGTTAATGTTGCTCTGAAAGGAAAAGACAATAATGGAAATGAGACTACAGAACTTATTCCGAAATATTCAAGCATTCATAGTGCCATTGGAGAAGGTGGTACACAAGACAATACTTTTGTCGCTGACACAAAATCATTTGAACAAGCGGAAAAAGAACTTCGTTTTATATTTTTCGATGGAGACAAAGACAGAAAAGAGGATAATCTGAAGAAAGCGCATGATGTTCTCATGGAAATTCAAAACACAGCAAACCGAAGGGTAATCATTTGTGACCCATATTTTGGCGCAAACGAATTATACCATTATGTTTTTCCTCAAAGTTCTTTGGATGTAAATGTGTGGATATTGACCAGCAAGAATATCGATAAGACTCAAGCAAAGGCTTTAAAAGAGGCACAAGACAAGTATAATCAGATAACAGATAGTGATAAGGTTGCATGTCGTGTGATGAGAGGAAAGTCTGACTTGCATGACCGTTTTCTTATCGTGGATGACAGAGTTTGGAGCCTTGGGACTTCCTTCAACAATTTTGGTGAGAGGGCTACAAGCGTGGCCTTGGTACCGGAAGAATCTAGAAAACGAATCATATCTAAGATTGAGGCTTGGTGGTTTGATAAAAATATAACAGAGGATTTGGGAAGCTATGCCGCAAATTAATTTTGGCTCATCACCATCGACAACGGACAAAATGCAACATGGGGTGAATTATGCCCTATTTGACCATAGCATTTATGGCAACGTGGATCCTGGATATTATGGCATTTTGTTGGAAACTGCACAAAACAGAGTTTATATCTGGGATCCTTACTGTAACGACAACTCTAATCAATATGATGTGTTTTCCCATATACGAGAACCTTTGGACTTGGTGGTGTTGACAAACTGTTCCAGTGATAAGGACCAGAAAATGGTTAACGGATTGAATCACATCAAACAAAATATCATCACTGGCATATTGAGCAACATGAAAATATCCCTGATGTATGTGGACTCGAAGAAACATAATGGCCCCAACAATGTTAACTATTTCCTACATGACAGGTTTCTGATAGTGGACGAAAGGTATTTCTTGGTAGGCACTTCATGGGGGTATTACTCTTCGCAAGGTGCACCAGGCACAACTGGCATATATGAAATTACGGAGGATGGAGATAAAATATTGATACAGTCCATGTTTGACAAATATAGACAGGTAGCAGAGAGTGATGGTACAGTCAAAATGAAACCAATTGGAAGCTTATGAAAGAAGATTGCATAACAAAGATATTCAGAACACGCATAGCAAGCACAGCTATTCAGACATTCCGAGACAAAAAAATGTTGGATGAGGTAAAGAGCAAGAATGGACTTGTAAGTGAATTATATTTCTTGTTTACAGAATTGGAGAGAAAGTATAATCTGTTGAACAATGAGCAATTAGTTCAAATATCAATAGATGACTTGTCTGCCTTATTACAATCTAAAGTCTGCAAAGAGTCAATTTCATTTATTGGCAGTTTGGTAACATTGGATAATGACAACACTTTGATTAGTTTGGAGAATTGTATGGCAACCTTGCTTGAGATTTTCCATGTTACTATAGACAATGTGAGAAGCAAAGAGAATATTAATTACTTTACTTACTGTCATATTGAATATATGGTGTTTTCTATATATGGATTATATTGTAATGAAACGAAAGAACATCAGAGTGAATCATTTTTGGAAAAGATAACCGAAAGACCTTTGCATGGATTCTTTGATACATTTATATTAGAGGACAACCTTGTGAACTCATTTGTTGACGGAATAGTGCCTCTGGAAATCTTGAAGCAAAATAGAGATTTTGCTTATGAGGACACAGCTAACAGATATTTAGAGGATGTCAGCAGGAAGACAGACGATGAAATCATTGAGAATTTACATTGCTTTATGACGTCTTCGGGCTTCTTGCCGATAAACGACATGTTTTATATAGTGTCAAGGAATTTGCTGAAGCAAGAAAAATTTGGTTTATGGATGTCTTTCATGATAAAAATGGAAATTCCTGTTTTACAGAATGAATTGTTATTTGCCATTGATGATTATACAGTGTTTGAGCAAATTGTAGATTATATTTTGCAAAACAATGACACAACACCCCATATAAAGATTGTTCTTGCTTTGCTTAGAAAACGCTGGTTAGACTGTCTCATTGAGAATACTAAGAATATTAAAGATTCAGTTAATCTTAAGGATATCAATAAGGATGAAAAGACATACATAGAAAAGGCAAACTCAGAATGGAAAGGTATGTTGGAGAAAGGTATAAGTGTCTTTGTACAGCAGAACCTAAAAGTTTTCTCACCAACTGCTTTTTCCAAATGGTGCTTGAATAAAAGAATTTTCGATAATTCAAGGAAAACTACACAATCGGATGCTAATAATATTGTTATTGCAGGGGTTTGGGATTGCTTGCTGCAATATGTCTGTTGGAAAGATCTTGATACCAGTAATAGCGATTACCGTTTCATATTATTCTGCATATCAAGTTATTTAAAAGAAGAAAAGATAGCTGAGGAAAAGTTGATGGAACTTTCTAAAGATATGGAAACAGCTATTGGAAGGGATGATTTTATTTGGAGTATGAACTTGGATGAAACATCCCTTAAAGAAATGCGTTGCTGGTTAAATCTAATCTCTTTATTGAATAAAAGATATCCGTTGGAACTTCTTGGCAGAAACTTAACTATATGGGAAGGATATAACACAACGCCTCTAAAAGGAATATACAAACAACAGCGTAGAGAATGCTTTGTGATGTCCACTTTGGCTTTACTTTTTGAAAAGGATGATTATTTTGAGAGTGACAAGGAAAAGTTAGAACTATTTAAGCAAATTGCTCAATGTATTATCAAGCAATGTCATTGCTGTGTATTTGAGAGGGATATCCAGCAATATTACTATCAGCCATTGTTAATTTTAGAGCTTGTAGCAAATCAAATACTTACCGGTGTAAAGGATTGGTATAACTTGCTGTTGCTTAAAGAACTTGACGATTTTAGAGTATTGTTGAGAGTCTTGACAGACGGTAATGCAGTTTTAACTGAAGATAGTATTCGGATGCTCGCTGTAAGAAAATCTCATGAATGGATGTATATCAAGGCAACAATGGAGGATTTGGCTCAGACTAAACGAGAGATTCCTTTCTATGAGGAGAAAATGGTAAAGTTAGGGATATAAAATGAAGCAAGAGTACTTATATAAATATCGTGCAATAGAAAATCTAGATAGAGATTTGGCTATGATAGCAAATGATTCATTTTTTGCTGCTGGCATTACAGACCTCAATGATGATCAGGAGTGTTTCTTGGATGGGCAACTTTTTGTAAATTCTTTGCAGATTTTACTGAAAATGTTTCCTGGAAATAAACATTCTGTTGAGAACGTGAAAATGGCTTTTGAAGAATATGTCTCTTGTAGGGACATGGTTGGCATATTTTCTTTAAGTAAAAATCCTTGTGTAGGGATGATGTGGGCTTTATATGCTTCTATGAGGCGAGGATATTGTATCATATACAATAAGGATGCGTTGCTGAAAGCACCAAGTAGTGTATATATGAATGATAGACTCATGCTTGAAGTAAAATATTCGAGGAAAGCCCCCAAAGCAGACTTACGAGACATATCTAAAGGTAAACTCCCGCAGAAATTGTTTGGCTCAAAAGAAGCTGGATGGTCTGCAGAGGAGGAAGTTAGAATTGTTACTGACCGATTTGGTATGCAAAGATTGGTTCCTTCTGCTTTACATGGAATTATCTTTGGCTCGGAAATGTCAGATAAAGACAAAGATAAAATCAAAGATACTCTTAAAAATAGAAATGTTTGCTTTTATCAGCTACAGCGTAAAAAGAATGATTATGGTTATGAGTATGTCCTTGACGAGATGTTTGAAATTTCGTCAGACTTAGATGTTGCCACCTATTTATCTCCCATAAAAACAGAATGTGGCGTAACTGATAATTTTTTCGTAAAATTGACGGTTTCTCCAACAACCAAAGAATGGCTTGTAACTTTCTTGAAAAACTTCAGAAAGAAGTATGCTGATGGAAATCGCCAATGTAATATTTGGATTTTTGATAAAGATACTCCAAAAGAACAAATGGATATTCAAAGTGAACATTTTGAAGACCATCTACTCGCAGAATGGACTATCGGTATCAAAGAGGAAGAATTAGATAGCTTTGTGAAACTCTAAAAACAGATATACATGGAAACAGTAAAAGTATTAAATGTAGATATTCAGAACATTACTCGTCAGGAACTCTTGGAGAACTTGAAGGAGGGCGTTCTTGTGACTCCTAATCTTGACCATCTGATTAAGCTTCAGAAGGATAAGGAGTTTTATGATGTGTATAAGAAGTCGGAATGGGTAGTGTGCGACAGCAAGATTCTCTACCTATTTGGTAAATTCCATTGATTCATTTCACCGGTGGCACAAATCAAACGATAGACATGGTTCGTCAGGCGGTTCAACTGCCAG
>JABLTL010031976.1_pt1 | contig 10269 bp, 10 predicted proteins | sample 7160151 | NCBI WGS metagenome assembly JABLTL01 (sample SAMN14651223, study PRJNA627086) | human gut metagenome | isolation source: feces | host: Homo sapiens
AATTTTTTTAATGCTTCTTTACTTAAAAAGAATTTTTCATCAATAGCACATCTCTGTATTATTTTTTTAAGTGGAAAAATTTCATCACAATCTGCAACAACTTTAGAAGTATATACTTTTCCATTTATCATAATACCTGCGTTATAGAATAGAGTTTTAAACTTATCACTTACTTCAACTAAATCTTTAAATGAATCCTTAGATATATTTGTTGTGTTAAATTCTAATTCTTCATCTTTAATTGGAAATTGTTTAACAAACATACCATTTTTAAAAATAATATCTTTAGGATTGCTCTTTGAAAGGGATTTATAGTAATTAGTTGATTTGTGATATGCAAATATGAATGCTCTTCTTCGCTTTTGAGGCAATCCATACTCACCAGCATTTATAACTCTCCACTGAACAGCATATCCACAGTCCATAAAGCTTCTTAAAATTACTCCAAAATCTCTTCCTCTTTGTTTTGCTGGAGATAGCAATAATCTGTCAACATTTTCTAATAAAACAAAAGGTGGTTTCTTCGCTTTTAATATATCATTGATTGCCCACCACAAAACTCCTTTTTTGCCTTCGATGCCTTTACTGTTTGATAATGTTTGTGCAACTGAATAGTCTTGACATGGAAAACCACCAACTAAAAGTGTGTGATTTGGTATTTTCTTTTTATCAACTTTAAATATATCTACATTACTTGTATCTTTATCTCCAAATCTTTTTGTATAACATTCAAATGCTTCTTGTGTTTTAGTAGCAGGTTCCCATTGATTGGCCCATACAAATTTCCAATCACCATTTTCTTTAACTTTATCTTTAATAAGTTCAACCTTATTTAGACCGCATCTAAATCCACCAACACCAGCAAATAGTTCTACTACTGTTTTTTTCATGTTTTTTACCTCCTAACATTGTTTAATTTTCTTATTTATATTATAATATATTTGATAAAAAAGATCAACTCTGACGTTTATTATTATATAACAATATTAATAAAAGATCAACAATATAACTATATTTTATACTAAAAATTTTAATTTGACAAGATCGAAAGGAGAATTTATGAAAAATTGTTATACAGAAAAAGAAATAAGATTACTGTCTCAATCAGCGATAGGAAAGACATTTGGCGAATTGCAAAAAATGAATGTAAAGACAGTTACTGATTCTGATGGTAATAAATCAGCTGTAGCATTTAATAAGGCATTTTTTGGCCATTTGTTTGAAACTGATGTATTTGGTATGGATATTAATTCTTTTTCTAGACCTGATTTTGAAGAAGCAGGAATTGAGTTAAAAGTAACACCATATAAGAAAAATAAAGATAACACTTTATCTGCAAAAGAGAGATTAGTTTTAAATATTATTGATTACATGACTGAATATAAGAATACTTTTGAAAATTCACATTTCATGTCAAAAAATAAAAAATTACAAATTATCTGGTATTTATGGGAAAAAGGGAAAAAGAAAGAAGATTTAAAAATAACTAATGAACTATTATATTCTTTTCCAAATGAAGATATGCCAATAATTAAAAAAGACTGGGAATTCATAGTAAAGAAAATAAAAGATGGTAAAGCACATGAAATTTCTGAAGCAGACACTATGTATTTGGGTGCCTGTACAAAAGGCGCTAGTAGTGAGACAAGAAGAAATCAGCCATTTTCGAATATTAAAGCAATGCAAAGAGCATTTTGCTTTAAAACATCATATATGACTGGACTTGTACGAAAATATATAGGCAACTATTCGGATGTAGAAAAAATTCTTAAAGGAACTGAAAAAGACTTTGCAAGTTATATTCAAAATGTTGTTGAAAAATATAAAGGAAAAACTCAGTCACAGTTAATGAATGAATTATCAATTGATACAAAAGCAAAAAATGTATTTAATATAATTATTAACAGAATGTTTAATGTAAAATCAAAACTAAAAGAAACAGACGAGTTCGTTAAAGCTAATATTATACCTAAAACAATAAGGGTTGAAGAAAATGGCAATATTATTGAATCAATGTCATTCCCACATTTCAAATTTGATGAAGTTATGAACACAGATTTTGAGGATTCATATCTTAAAGAAGAATTAGAAACAACAAAGTATATGTTTTTTGTATTCAAAAAAGAAAATGGAGAATATGTCTTTAAAGGAATAAAATTATGGAATATGCCAGAATTAACTATAGAAAATAAAGTTAAATCAGTGTATGAGAAAACTCAAAAAGTTATTAGAAGTGGTGCTATTGTTAATCACATAGATGATAGAGGAAGAAGAATAACTAATTTCCCTGGAATGAGTGATAATGGAATTTGTCATGTTAGGCCACATGGAAGAGACTCTTTAGATACATTGCCATTACCAGTTCCGGACAAAGTAACTGGAATGAAAGAATTTACGAAGCAGTGTTTTTGGTTTAATAATAGCTATATAAAAGAAATAATTTCAGACATTTTATAATAGAGGTGATTGTGTGAATAATAAAGTAACGTTTGATGATGTTGTTAAAGGCAAATGTATAATTGATTGTATATATGAAAACAAGCAACCTAATAAAGATATGAGTTGCAGGGTTTTGCCAAAATTGATGAAAGTGCAAAACACAGGTGGTTTTAGACCAATCGGCGAATATAATTATCTATTATGGAGATAATCAGCGAGCAGGGAGAGATATACTAGATACAAAATTAGGAGGGAACTTAATCTTACAAAAATCATTTGAATTAGCATGCTCTAATAACATAGTAGATAGAAAGAAAATACCACCATTTTCTTGTTTCAAAAAGATGCAAATGCAAATGTTAAGTTTTCTGGATTATTAGTCCCAGGATATAAGAATATTAATAAAAAAGAGTGGTTAACCACTTTGTGGGCAAAACGAAATGAAGGTAGACGATTTCAAAATTATAAAGCAATGTTCACAGTGCTAGATACAGAAGAATGATTAAGAGCAAATCCCAATAATGCGTCTATAGATTTGCAGTGGATAGATGATTTATCAAGAGAAAAAGGATATGAAAGTGAACATGCTCCAAAGGCATGGAAAAATTGGATAGATAAAAGTATATATAAACCACTAACAGTAAATGTTGATTCTAGAATAAGAACAAAAGAAGAACAATTACCCAAAGAAAAAGACAAATTAGAAATGTTATAATATATCCATGATCACTTTTATAATAAAGATAGAAAAACAGATTCAACAAATTTTGAGCCATTTGCCATAGCATTAACAACTTTAGCAGATAGTAATATTATAAGTTGCGGCAAAACACGACCATCTAAAGATGGTGGCCGTGATGGAATTGGAGAATATAGAATAATGAACGGATTAAATCAAGCCCTAAAGACTGTATTTGCTGTCGAAACAAAATGCTATGATTTGAATAATTCTGTTGGTGTTAAAGAGACATCTAGGTTAATATCAAGAATAAGGTATATACAATTTGGCGTTTTTGTTACGACGTCATTTGTGGATATACAAACATATAAATAAATTATTGAAGATGAACATCTTATAGCAATAATAGCTGGCATAGATATTATAGATATATTATTTCAAAATGAGATTACAGATTTAGAAAAATTAAAAGAATACTTGAATAACAATTTTTCTAAATCATAAAGTAGTTAGAAAATGTAATTTTATGATATAATTATCATAGTTGAGATATCATTATTATGATATCTTTTTTTGTGAGGTTGATAATTATATGCAAAATGATGAAATTAAAGTACTATCAAATATGATAGTATTATTACCAAAAATTGAAATAAAAAACGTGTATTCGGAAGAGGATTATTTTAATATTTTTCAGTTAATTGATGGTTATAAAAAAATAGAAAAATATTTTACTAATAAGGATATAATTAATGATTTACTGAATAAAGAATTTGAAGAAAATAAATTATTCAATCTAATTAGATTGGCTAGGAATAGACATTCCCATGTTGATAAACACGATAAGCTTGATAAACTAGTCATATTACAAATTAAGGTTGATAAAGAAGATATACATAAATTAATAAATGCAATAAAAGAAGAAATGAACAATGTCTTTGTTAAAAAATTAGATAGTAATACTCACAAGCTTATTATGAATACAAAAACAATTATGTACACATTTGAACTAATGAAAAGCATAATTAATGATCATAAATCAAAATGTGATTTTGATAGATATAGTAAAGATTTAATTAGACCGATAATAAATAGCTTTAATTATGAAGATTCCACACAAGAAGAATATGATAAAATAAATGAAAAAATTGTAAATATATATAAATCTAATGAAATGAAAGATGGAATTATAAAATTATATGGTGAGGAAAATTATAATCAACTATTGAGGATGCTAACTGATGATTCGTTTTCTAAAGATGAAGCAATTGAATTAATGAATAGAATAAAGAATTTAAGTAATAATTAAAATACATGTAATAGTAAAAAATGATTACAATTCCATTTTTACATTTCCTATTATATAAACTTTGATAAACTATGATAAATTGATAAGGCTCACAAAGCCTTATTTTATAAGGAATTTTAAATTTTTGTATAAGAGATAATTCGTGCGGGGAGCGGATCACCCTGAAGAGAACAAATTTCTGAACGTACAACAATTTTTTTTGTAAATAGTAAAATAAAATGTAAGAAAATGACAAAATATTTATGTAAAGTTTTATAATTAATTTATTGCTAAAATTATAATTTAAGTCAATTGTATTAGATAAGACTATATTAAATTGTAAATTAAACCAAACTAGTTAATTGTTTAAATAAAAAGTTTTATATTTCAAGCAAACATAAAAACCACTTAATTTGTAAAATGTAACAAAATAAAATGTCATTTTTTGTGATTATATAATGGATGTTAATATAGTTTCTAACATAAACATTTGTTGAACTGTGATAAACTCATTATTAATAACTTACAAAGCCATCTAGACAACAATTCAAAATTGTATTATCATAAATACATGAAAGGATTGATATAATGAAAAGTAAAGTATATTTTACAAAAGAAATTACAAGCGAAAGTTTAGTTAAAATTTATGAAAGTTTAAATCATGAATTAAAAGGAAAAGTTGCAGTTAAAATTTCTACCGGAGAACCTGGTGGACATAATTTTTTAAATCCAAATTTAATTAAAGCTTTAGTAAATAAATTAAATGGTACAATCGTAGAATGTTGCACTGCTTATGCTGGAAAAAGAATGAATCCAAGTGATCACTGGCAAGTCATCAAAGACCATGGGTTTTATGACATAGCTCCATGTGATATCATGGATGAAGATGGTGAAATAACAATACCTATAAATGGTGGAAAACACTTAAAGGGCATAAACTATGTTGGAAGTCATATTAAAAATTATGATTCAATGCTAATGTTATCTCATTTTAAAGGCCATATAATGGCTGGCTTCGGCGGAACTCTAAAGAATATGTCAATCGGAGTTGCTTCCAAAAATGGTAAAGCATGGATTCATTCTGCAGGAAAGACAACTGTACTAGATGAATGCTGTAAATTAGAAACTAAACAAAATGATTTTCTAGAAAGTATGGCTGAAGCAGATAAATCTGTCGTGGACTACTTCAATCCTGAAAATATTGTTTATATAAACGTTGCCAATAATATTTCTATAGATTGTGATTGCGATAATAATCCAAAAGATCCAGAAATTGCAGATATAGGAATATTTGCATCTCTAGACCCAGTTGCTTTAGATAAATGTTGTTATGATGCTATTATGAATTTAACTGAAAATGTTGCATCCTCTTTAAGGATGCGAATGCTTGATAAAAATGCAATTCATATTGTGGAAGAAGCAGAAAGACTAGGTTTAGGTACAACTCTATATGAACTAGTAAGTATTGATTGAGGTTATTATGAAATTAGAAGAAATAGTAAAAATATTAACAGAACAAAATAAAACTGTATCCACGATGGAATCTTGTACCGGCGGAGCTCTTGCTAATGCCATTACAAATATCCCGGGAGCTAGTGAAATTCTAAAATTTAGTGCAGTAACTTACTCAAATGAATTTAAAATAAAAATGGGTGTACCCAAAGATATAATTGATACATATTCAGTTTACAGTATGGAAACTGCCATAGAAATGAGTAAAAAAATATCTGAATTTACCAATTCTAATTATGGAATAGGTATAACAGGTAAACTAAATAGAGTAGATCCTCATAACTTATCTGGTGATAATAACACAGTTTACTTTAGCATATATAATAAAGATAAAAATACAAATTATAACGATTCATTAAAAGTAACAAAAGAAACTAGAAAAGAAAATAAAGAAGAGGTAATAGAAAAAATAATTGATAAATTTTATAAAATATTAAAAAAAGAAGACTAAAGCAAGTCCCCTTGATAAATATTTCTCTTAACCATTTCTTTATCTATATCATTTAAAACTACAAACTTCTTTATAAGCCAATCCGGAACAATCAACTCATCTAAAGTTGGGTCTCCAGTTATTCTCATTACAACAATATCTTGATTTAAAAGTCTTAATTGATCACAAACAATATCAATATATTCCTCTTTAGTTAGAATATGAAATTTATCTTTTTCATAAATACTAGCTAAAGGGGTATTTTTTGCTACATAAAGCATATGAATTTTAATTCCATCAATCCCACAATCATTAACAAACTTTATTGTATTTAACATATCTTCTTTAACTTCATAAGGAAGACCGTTTATAATGTGAGCAACAACAAATATGTTTCTTTCATGTAATTTTTTTACAGCATCTTTAAATACTTCACTATTATGTCCGCGATTAATAAAATTTAATGTATTATTATTGCTACTTTGTAAACCTAACTCGACAATTAAAAAAGTTTTTTTATTTAGTTCATCTAAATAATCTAACCATTCTTCTGTTAAACAATCAGGTCTAGTAGCTATATCTATTCCCACAACTTTAGGTAATAATAACAACTTATCAACATAACATTCAACCAAATTTTTATCATTATATGTATTCGTGCCAGATTGAAAATAAGGGATATATAAACTATCTGGCCATTTTTGTTCCATGATTTTTTTACCATTTTCAAATTGTTCTAAAATATCCAAGTTTCCATCACTTATACTTGCAGTAGACTTATTAGAACAATAAATACATCCACCATTAACTTGATTAGGACATGTACTATTAATATCTATGGGCACTTTAAATACTTTTTGTCCAAATTTCTTTTTAAAAAAATAATTTAAAGTATAATATCTTTTATTATCTAATGTATTTTTAAACATAATACCACCTGTCAATATTTTAACATGTAAAAATATAAAATTAAAGTTGTTATTTTTCATATTTGTAGTATAATAATATTAGTTGCTGGAATAGCTCAGTTGGTAGAGCAATGCCCTCGTAACGCATAGGTCATAGGTTCGAGTCCCATTTCCAGCACCATTAAGAAAAAATCCCCGTATTTGCGGGGTTTTTATATATCAGCTTTATTGTTTACCTCTTATTTGTATCTTAAATTTTTAAATGTTATTTCATTTTTTATTTTCTAAAATACTTTCAATTATCGACGGAATTTCATTCCAATTAGATGTTTGATAGCCCGAATAGCTAGAATTATAAGCCCTAAATAAAATTGTATCAAGTCCAGCAGCATTAGCCTTTTTTATATGTTCTAAATCATTATCAATTAATAAATTGTAATTATGTTCCTTTAAAAATTCAATTTTAGAATGAAAACCTAAATTCATATAGTTATAATGTAAATTATTATTTTCAAAATATTCTACTAACTTTTTCTTTAGTGATGCATATTTTTCGAGTGGTCTAGCCGATAGTAAATCTACGGAATATCCTTTTTGTAATAAAAAGTTCAAACATTCTACAGCGCCATCTTTTATTTTTCCAAAGGCCATTTGTTCCCTATATTCACTCCAGAATTCAACAAGTATAGGGTCTCCCCATTTATATTCTTTGTTGGGGTCAACATTTTGGTTATTTTTAAGGAATATGCTCCAGTAATATTCTTCTAATTCTTTAGTTGACAATAAAGTATCATCAATATCTACTGCAATTTTATATTTATTATCTAAATTAGATTTTAAAGTTTTTAATTTCTTTAGTTCTTGCTTTATAAAATCTACTGTTTTATGTATTGATTCTAAAATATCATCTAAATCATATATCAAAGATTCTTGGTCATTTTTATCTGGGGAAAGTTCTTGGTTGATATAATTTAATGTGCCATTTGTTCCAAATAATCCAGATAAATTTAATTCATCAATTTGACAAGAAAAATTTGGAATATCTTTTGCTTGAGTGGGAAAATAATCTAAACTATATTTCTTTGCTAATAGTTTTTGTATTTTTATATCTTCAAAATAACCAAACCAATTTTCATTATCATGAAAGCTACCATCTTTTAATCTAAAACCATCAATGCCATTTTCTTTTGCTTTATATTTTGAATCGATATATGTTTTCCAATATTGATCGGTCATTAAATGAATTAAATAGCCAAAATAAAATGGATTTAATAATTGATTATAATATTTTAAATAAAATTCAGTATAATCATTTGCTTGGCCATCTTTTATTCTAAAATTCCAAAAATGAGTTAAATATTTATCTTTTACTCCAGAATTAGTTTCTACATTTCTCCAACAATCCGGAGCCACAGCACCAATTCTTAATAATAATTCATTCATTTTATATTCTTTATTAATCTCTTTAGCTATTGCTTCATGAATTCTTGCAGATGCCATATATTTCACTTCCTTTAAAATACTATTCAATTATAATTATAATTTTTATAAATTAATTATAACACTTTATTTCATTTTGAACTAGTTATAGTTTATAAACCTAGCAAACTCATAAATAATATTATAAAAAAACAAAATTATATATACAAAAGGTATACTATGTGTTATAATTAATTTGCGAGCTAAAGGAGGAATAAAAAATGCGTGTATACGGAATGAATGTTTTAAAAGAACTAGATAAAAAGAAAATCAAAAAAGTATTTACATCCAGAAAAGAAGTGTGTAAATATTGTGGAGAAAATCAAATAAAGTACGAGTTTGTTGATAATCACTTATTAAATAAAATGTGTGAATATAATCATCAAGGAGTAGTTATCGAAGCATTTGATTATGATTATTACACATTAAAAGATTTAGAAGGCGATTTAGTTTTAATATTAGACCATTTAGAAGATCCTCATAACTTTGGAGCAATCATTAGAACTTGTGCCGCCGTAGGGGTAAAATCCATAATAATACCAAAGGATAGAAGTGTCGGAGTAACAGATGTTGTAGTAAAAACAAGTGTAGGAACAATAAATTATGTAAAAATAATAATGGTAAATAATCTAGTAGCAACAATAAAATCACTTCAAAAAGATGGTTACTTTGTTTATGCAGCATCAATGGAAGGAGAAGACTTTAGAAAAATAGATTATAGCACTAAAAGAGCGTTAGTAATAGGAAACGAAGGATCTGGAGTAAGTAGACTAGTAAAAAAAGAAAGTGATGTTTTAGTAAGCATTCCAATGAATCAAAATGTTGAAAGTCTAAATGCATCAGTAGCAGCGAGTATTCTTATATATCACATGGGGGCTAATGAATAAAGTAAGTGATTCAGAACTTTTAATGCTTTTTCACGAAAAAGTTGAAGAAGCAGAAAATATGTTAAACCAAAAATATGAAATAATAATTAAGTTAATTCTTAAAAAGTACGTACCAATTATTAAAATATTAAATATATCTTTTGAAGATTTATATAATGAGTGTTTTGCGCTTTATCATAATGCATTAGAAAATTACCGTAACAAAACAACTGCAAGTTTTAACACCTATGTTAGCTTAATAATTGAAAGAAAAGTAAAAAAAACAATTATTAAGGAATATAAAGAACGAAAAAAATATTCTATAATATATATAAAAGACATGATGGATAATTTTAATAGTGATAGTAAGTATGCAAAAGACCCTTTAGAAATACTATGTGAAAATGAAAATTTAGAAGAAATGAATAATAAAATCACACAAAGACTGAATGAAAAAGAAAAAAATATTTATAAATTAATGGTAAAAGGATTAAGTTGTAAAGATATATCACTTGCACTAAAGAAAGATTATTATTCAACCTATCGAAAAGTTAGGTCAATTAGAAAAAAGGTAAATTCAGAACTTAAAAATTTTTAACCTAAATTACTTGCATTTTAGGTATTATTATGCTATATTATAAATGAACACGAAAGTGTTTTTTTAAATG
>JABLTL010119557.1_pt1 | contig 10260 bp, 11 predicted proteins | sample 7160151 | NCBI WGS metagenome assembly JABLTL01 (sample SAMN14651223, study PRJNA627086) | human gut metagenome | isolation source: feces | host: Homo sapiens
CTAATGGGGGCGACGCGGCCCGCGTCGGGCAAGGAGAGAGGAGTCTGCATTTACTAAGCTCTGCTTAGTGTTGCTTATTGCTTTCTTTTTTCCCGACGCGAGACGCGTCGCCCCCATTAGAGGTAGCGTTTGGTACTAGCACTTTGCGCTTGAGACGGTTCGAATATTCACGATTTCCTGGACGGCAATATTTACTTACCTATTTCTTCAGAGAACGAGCCATCGCTATTATACCATTTACCTTTGTAGGGATTGCCCTCTTTGAATGTGCCTGTGAAGTATGAACCATCCTTCAAGGTGTAGGTGCCTTGCTCGTAGTAGCCATTGTTAAAGGTACCTTTATACGTATCGCCATTATCAAACTTCAGCGTGGCATCGCCCGTTTGGTCGTTGCACAAGCCATTGGTAAAGTGACCTGAATAGGTGGCGGCAGGAATGCTGCCATATTTTTCAAATTTGGCCGTGCCAAAGCCCTGCGGCAGTGCACCAATCGTATCGGCAATGCTGCCGGTATAGGCATAGTTGCGCATGTTCTTCGGACCAGCGTTTACTGACACCATCAGATTGGTTACCGATTTTTGCACCACGTCTGCAGCCACACTGTCACAGTCAACAGCCACCGATGCGTCTTGGGCCTCACTTCGGTCGTGCCACATGCCGTAGCCAAATGCTCCCACAATGACGAGGGCCAGAATACTGCCTATGATGACGGTTTTGTTTGATTTGCCTTTGTGATCTGTTGTAGGTGTTGTATTGCTACCATTGGACTGTGTTGTGGTCTTGGTACTTTTACCGCCTTTCAAAATGGTGTCGCCATCATCATCGGCCGTCTTGGTAGCAGACTTTGAAGGTTGCGGCTTGGATTGTGGTTTGGGTTGCGGCTTTGTAGGCGTTTCCGCCAGGAACTGTTTGACATCGGCCACGCATTGCGGACGCATCTTGCGGTTCGGTTTCATGAGCCACTTGATGAGGTCGGCAGTCTTTTTGCTCACGGCGGCAGGCAATTTCAGAGCCTCTGTGGCGTCCTCGTCAATGTCTGATGGTGAGGGCGGTTGTTGCAGTGTGAGCAAGTGGTAAAGTGTGGCACCGAGCGCGTAGAGATCTGTCCACGGACCAAACTTCTCAATGTTCTGTTCCATTTGTTCGGACGGGGCATAGCCAGGAGTGCAAGCCAGGGCCGATGAAGTGGAGAGAGAGTTGCCGTCGGCATTGCGCAGCTGTTTGCTCGCACCAAAGTCAATGAGTTGCACGTTGTCTTTGTCATCAACCATGATGTTGGCAGGCTTGAGGTCGAGGTGCCAAATGCCCTCGTTGTGAACCGTTTCGAGCGCATCAAGCACTTGGGCCAGAATGGGCAGCACTTCGGCCTCTGTCATTGGCTGGTGGGTGCGTTTGAGACGGGTAGACAGACTTTCGCCTTCGATAAAGTCCATTACATAATAGGTGGTGCCGTTCTCGTCGAACAAGTCGTGCACCCGTACAATGTGCTTGTTTTCGAGTTTGCGTAGACGGCGTGCCTCCTTGCGGAACTTTTCGCGTTGTGCATTGAATGTGCGCTGGTTCTCGGTAAGGCTGATGGAAATGTCGGTTGCATTGTCCATGCGGCCGCACACGCCTTTAATAAAGAGTTCCTTGATGGCAACTCTTTCGTCAAAGGCAGTGTCGGTGGCCATGTAGGTATTGCCAAAGCCGCCCGATGCCAGGTATTTTTCTATACGGTATTTGCCATTGGCAAGAGTGGTGCCAATGGCAAGCAACCCCTCGCGGGGGGTGGAATTGTCGGTCATAGTATGGTGCGTCTGTATTTATTTAGTGGGTTGACTGTTTTGTTGACGGGGAACAGGTTGGTTGACGGGGGAACAGGTTGACAAGTTAACGGGTAAGTTAGTCGTGTCTTTTATGTCCCTTGTCTTTTTGTTTTTGACACAATATAAGTTGTGCAGAACAAACATACCTGTCAACCAGTTAACCCGTTAACGGATTTATTTGTGATGTCGTGTGATGGTGCCTTGTGTGGCATCAGAGTCGTTGCTGTCGGTTGGTTCGGTGGTTTGTTCCACCTTTTGTTCCACCTTTTGGGGCATGGTGGCAGCCGGTGCGTCGGTAGTTTGTTGGGGCTTGTGCCAAAGCATATAGCCAGCGCCGAAACAGAGCAAGATGATGCACACTAATATGGCTACTAAAGGCCAAGTGTGTTTGGTAGGAGCAGAAGGCTGCTTTGCCGGTTGCGCGTTGGGAGTGAAGCGTTCCTCGTCAGCTTCGGGTTGGGGGGCGGGTTGCAACTTCGTATGTTCAACCTTTTCAACCTCAAACGCCCAACATGAGTGGTTGTCGCGTGTACCGCGTGTGCGACACGTCTGTTTGAGTGCGTCGATGCGTTGGCCAAGTGGCTGATTGGCAAGCATTATTTGTTGCAAATCATTGTTGTCGAGCTGCTCGACAATGCCGTCGCAGCAGAGCATGAATACATCGCCAGATGCCACATGGTAGTAAGGTATGACTTTGAACGTGGCCTTGGACATGGTAGGCTGATGAGGTTGCACAGCCCTTGTGATGACGTTGCGTTGTGGACAAGTGCGTGCCTCGGCTTCGGTCAGCTCGCCCGCCGCTATCAAGTCGTTGACAAGCGAGTGGTCGCGTGTTTGGTATACCACACCCTTGCCTTGCCTGAATTGGTAAATGCGGCTGTCGCCAATGTGCGCCAACAGTATGCCATCGGTGCAAATGGCCAGAAATGTAAGCGTGGTGCCCATTGTGGCCTTGCCTCCACTGCAGTCGTCAAACTGTTTGTCGAGTGTGTCAAGTTGACGATAGGCTTCGGCTAACCCCTCGTTGAAGTGCTGTTCCATTTGTTGCGTGGAGCATGGTTTGGGCAGCGTGGTGTGCTGGCCAATGGCTTGCGCCACACAGTTGCTCGCCACCTCGCCATGCGCATGTCCGCCCATGCCGTCGCACACCACAAAAACGTGTGTGGTGCTGGTGGCATGGCCAAGGGCAGGGTAAAGCGCGTCCTCCTGGTTAGGTTTCTGTCCCAGTTCGCTAAAACCTTGTGGAGTCGATATAGTTAAGGGCTTTTGGCTCATTTTGCAAAATCGTTAGCTACGTACATTTGTTGTTCGCCCAGTGTGAGGCAGTCGTTGGCGTTGAGGTAGACAATGTCGTCCTCACACAGTTCGATGCCTTGCAGCAGGGTAGGGTTCTTGCCATGCTCCTCGAGGGTGCAGCGCAGTCCGGTGGCGGTGCATTGCACATTGATAATGGCATGGTGCCGGCTCATGTAGCGTGTGTCGTCGGGTATTTGTATTTCAGCATCATTGCCCTCCTTAAGGCGGCCCACCCATTGCTTGCCAAAATGCAGCTGGTAGGTGTGGCTGCCAACAGCCAACGACAGTTTGGGCAGGTAGGCGCCTAACCGTTGCTTGGTGTGGCAGGTGGGGCATTCGGCCGTTTTTTGTTCAATGCCCGCCATGCTGGCCACACTTATCAGTGCGCCGCAGGCGGGGCATTTAAGTGTAATGTTCATACGCTTGTTAGTTCGTCATTATGCGTCGTATAGTGTGATATCGGCATCGTTGGAGTAGTCGGGCAGGTCGGTGTCAGACTGTGCCATCTGTCCGTAGCCCCCCTCCACATCGTCGGCCGACGGCATGGGCATGTGACTGTCAGATATGTCGTGCAGTTCGCTGTCGTCTATTTGACCATCGTGGTTGCTGTCGGCCATCATGATGTCCACCTCGCCGTTTTGTGTAACATCTACCAAGGCAACGTGTTCGTCACCTACACTCACGTGAGCCACGTCCACGGTGTGGCCGTTAAGGTCTACATCGTTTTGTACGGCAATGACGTGAATTTCGGGCGACTCGGTGTCGTCGGCCGCCATTTGCACATTGTTGTTGCCATTGGTAAGCGTGTTCAGCGTCATGTTTTCGTCGCGCAGGTCGGTCACTTCATTGTCGTCCACCTCGCCGTTGTCGTTGGTGTCGACAAACGAGGCCACCACCCGGTTGTTGTCGTCCATTTTGAAGGCCGCCATGTGGCCGTCCACGGTGCCGATGGCCATGGTGACGGTGCGTCCGTCGTCGGTTGTCATGGTTTCGACATTTTCAATTTGAATGTCGTGCTGTGCGGCATATCCTTGCGTGTGAGTGGCCGGAGTGAGATGCGGCTCATCGTGGTGTGTGGTGTGGCTGCTGTGTGCGTTGTGTGTTGTGGCATCGGCCTTTGGTGTGGCGCTGGCCTCGTGCTGTGTTTGCGTTTTGCTTTCAGCGGCCAGCGTGTCGGCAGTAACTTCCTGCTCGTTGGGCTGCGCAATGGTTTGTACTCCTGCAGCCTCGGCGGTATCGGTATCGGCGGCAGCCTCATTATTTTGCTCGTTGGCAAAGGCTTCGCCTGCCCACATGGCACCTGCGCCAGCCATGGCACCTACAAATGAGGAGGCTGCCATACTTTTGAAGTGCAGTTTCTTATCATTGCTTTGCTCTTGGGCTTTGTTGCGTCCCTGTGTGATGGTGTCGTTGTTGTTATACATGGCTTGGTTGTTTTAGTCGTTCGTAATGTTTATGATGCAAAGATAGGCGCTTTGTAGCCTTTTGCCAATGGTTATGACATTTCAAAGTATGAAATACGTGTTTGGCGTGACGAAATCACCTTTTGGGGTTCCAATTTATTACGTGCATGTTCCTGACTTCGTCCATGCGCCACCCAAATCAATCATAGCGGGCTGACAGGGTAAAACGTGTCTTATCCTGCATTGGTGCTTTAAGGGCTGTTCGCCCTTGTGCCGCTTACCGCGGGATACATAAGAACATAAGCTACATAAGTAACATAAGGCTGGCGCCGTGGTTTTTACTTAAGCTGAGGCAGGGCTGCCCGCCCTGCTTATAAGATACATAAGGGCTGACGCCTGATGAAGAGAACGCTTTAATTTGTTCCATTATGTTATTATGACAAACTACATTAGAGCCAATGACACGGCGCAAGCCTTATGTCTCTTACAAGCAGGGCGGAAAGCCCTGCCTCAGCTTATGTAAAAAACACGGCGCCAGCCTTATGTTACTTATGTAGCTTATGTTCTTATGTCTCCCGCGGTAAGCGGTACAAGGGCGAACAGCCCTTAAAAGAGCAAAACAAGGTTCGCCTTTTGCCAATGGTTATAGCATTTCAAAGTATGAAATACGTGTTTGGCGTGACGAAATCACCTTTTGGGGTTCCAATTCATTACGTGCATGTTGTTGTCAAAGCGTCCCCACATCACAGGGTGCTGCTTGCCCTTGGTAGCCTTTGCCACATTGACAGCCACAAAGTCGAAGAGTTCCTTCGCCTCCACAATGCGGTTGCGGTTATTGTCGGCTCCGCCTTTCAAGCCGCGCAGCAGGTAGCGTGTAAATTGCCCGTTGCGTCCGTATGGATTTTCACGCGAGGTCTCGTTGGTGCGCGACGAGAGAAACAGCATCACCCCCTCGGTTTTGTCAAACGAACTTTGTGCGGAGGCGGCAGCGTTGCTGTCGTGGCGCAGGCCGCCGGCATAGCAGGCATCAATAAATAGCAGTTTGTTGTTGGCATGGCAACCCTTAATGATTTTGGCTATCTCGCCATAGCTGATGCAGGTGGAAGCCCCTCGTGTGTCGTAGGCGCACAATCCGCCTTTGCTGCCGTGTCCGCTGAAGAAGAACACCACCACGTCGTCGGCTCCTGCTTGTGCAAAGACATTCTTCAACGTTGTGCAGATGCTCTGCCGTGTGGCATTTTTCCCCGTCAGCAGTGTGACGTGCGTAGTGTGTGTGCGGTAGAGCGCCGCCATGTCGGTTGCATCATACTCGGTTTGTCGCAAGGGATTGATGTATTGGTATTTGGCTATGCCCACCGACACCACGTAGATGGTGCGGGCAGGCAGCAGGTGGGGGAGCATTATGCAGAGTAAAAGTAGCAGTTGGCGCATGGTGAGGTGGAAGGTGTTAGTTGTGGGGTATGACTCTTATGGCATATCTCTTTGTTGTATATGTCTTTGTCGTAAATGTCGCCACAGGCGGTATCAATTTATCGCCCGAAGCATAAACACGACATCGTCGGCTTCTCCCGTCGCCTCCTTTTGTCGCGTTTTTGCTTCAGGCTCTTTTCTTTACAAGGATATTATAACTGGGAGAGGACGAGGCGGAGCCCGACACCGCTGTCGCGGTAGCCGGGCTCGGGGTCGCTACGGAGCGACGAGCGACAGAACCTGGAGTCGAAGTCCCAGCTGCCACCGCGTAACACGCGGTCAGACCCACTCGCGGCCCCTGTAGGGTTGCTTTGCGAATAAGAACTGTATGAGCCGTACCAGTCGCTGCACCATTCCCACACATTGCCACTCATGTCGTACAGGCCGAGTTCGTTGGCTTGCTTGGTGCCGACGGGGTGGGTGCCGCCGTTGGATTCGCTATACCATGCCACATCGTCAGGGTAGTTGCTGCCACTATATTTGTAGTGGCGGCTGTAGTTTCCGCCACGTGCGGCAAACTCCCATTCGGCCTCGGTGGGCAGACGAAAGTTACGCCCAGTGTAACTGTTGAGGCGTTTGATGAAGGTTTGGCAGTCGTACCAACTTACTTTTTCAACGGGCAGATTGTCGCCTTTGAAATATGATGGATTGCTGCCCATAACGGCACGCCATAGGGCTTGCGTTACCTCATACTTGCAGATATAGTAGCTGCTGAGGGTGACGCTGTGGGTCGGCTTTTCGTCAGACCGGGCATCGCTGCCTTGTTCGCTTGTGGCGCCCATGGTGAAAGTGCCGCCCGACACATACACCATGTTGTTAATGAGCTTGTTGAGCTCGGCCGACAAGCTGACCGTGCTGCTCGAATGGCTTGTGCTATTGCGCCGTGGAGCAGGTTTGGCCTTAGCCTTTGGCTTTGGTTTAGCCGCAGGTTTCGGTTTCGTTACAGCCGGTTTCGGCTTGTGGCGTGTAATGGTGCTCTGTGCTGCCATGCCAATGGGGCAAAGCATGAGGAGTAGGGTGAGTATGAGGTGTTTGGGATTCATGATGTGTGTGAGTTGGTTATATTATAACAGGGAGAGGACGAGGCGGAGGCCGAGAAAGTAGTAGTGCGTGTCGGGGGTGCTGTAGTTACGGTCCGTCGAACGGTGTCGGCTGGCGCCGTAAGCAAAGGCACCACCGCGGTTTATGCAGTAAGACCCACTGTCAGGCCCTGTTGGGTTGGTTTGTGAGTAAGAACTGTATGTTCCATACCAGTCGCTGCACCATTCAAACACATTGCCGCTCATGTCGTAAAGACCGAGTTCGTTAGGTCGTTTGGTGCCCACAGGGTGGGTACGGTCGCTGTTGTCACCATGCCATGCTACATCGTCAAGGTTGTTGCTGCCGCTGTATTTGTAGTGGCGGCTGTAGTTTCCGCCACGTGCGGCAAACTCCCATTCTGCTTCGGTAGGCAGACGGAAGTCGCGTCCCGTGTAACTGTTGAGGCGTTTGATAAAAGTTTGGCAATCGTCCCAACTCACGCGTTCGACAGGCAAGTTGTCGCCTTTTGAATATGATGGATTGCTGCCCATGACGGCTCGCCATAGGGCTTGCGTCACCTCGTATTTGCAGATATAGTAGCTGCTTAGGGTGACGCTGTGGGTAGGCTTTTCGATAGACTCGGCATCACTGCCTTGCTCGCTTGTGCCTCCCATGGTGAAAGTGCCACCTGACACATACACCATGTTGTTGATGAGTTTGTTGAGTTCGGCCGACAAACTGACAGTGCTACTTGTGTTGCTTGAATGATGTGTGCTGTTGCGCCGTGTTGCAGGTTTGGGTTTGGCCTTCGGTTTAGCCGCAGGTTGGGGTTTCGTTACAGCCGGTTTTGGCTTATTGCGTGTAATGGTGCTCTGTGCTGCCATGCCAATGGGGCAAAGCATGAGGAGCAGGGTGAGAATGATGTGTTTGGGGGTCATGATGTGTGTGAGTTATGCGTCGGCGGAATTAGTAAACAAGTTGTTAACCCGTTAACAAAGAACTCCGTCAGCGCGTTACTTAATCGGCACGCCGCAATTAGGGCAATACTTTTTGCCGCTTAGCACAGAGTAGGGGACGAAACCAAGAAATTTGTGGCAGTGCGGGCAAACGTAGGTGGTTTGCATCTGTGCGTTGAGGGTGGCCAAAGCAACGGTTTTCTTTTCGAGCACCTTTTCGCCAGCAAAGATGGCAATGGCCATGACAGCCAGCAGCACAATGCACGACACCAGCCAGTTTTGCCCCACCATCTGTGTGACGAGCATGGTCAGTATGGGGGTGAGCATACGAATGGAGTTGACCAACATGGAGTAGCGGTCCCACTTGCGCTTTTGCTTGTCGTAGTCGTTCCACACCTGTTGCAGGTTGATGCGCGAGGCATCGGTAAGCAGTTGTTTGACCGAGGTCTTGAAAGAGCCTAAAAATAAAGGCGTGTCAGCCTTGATGGTTTTGCGCATGATGCGCAGACCAAACACAAAGACCCCCTTGGCCGAGTCGTGGTCTTCAATTACATACGAGTCGGCCGAGGTGCGCGTAAGTGTGGCGTGCTGCGGGTCGATGCTGGCGTCGGACAAGTGTAGCGGTTGTTGTCCCATGCGGCCAATAATGATGCTTTCGCCTATTTCCATAAAGTATTGTCTTCGTAAAGTCGTTTGATAGTTTTAAGCGCCTCTTTCGACATGGGCAGGGCAAAGTTACCCTCATGCTCAAAGTCGGAGAGCACCAACTTATGGTTGGTAAGGTTAACTTGCACAATCATGTCGGCATTGACAATGTAGCGTTTGCCAATGCGCAGGAAGGTTGGTGCCGTTTCGGCAGCCTGTTTGTGCAGCATCTCCTCAACAGTGGTGAGGCCAACGGGCAGCATCACCTTCTGTTTGTTGGGAAACACCCCATAGCAGTAGTTGCCATAAGCCTCGTAGAACATGGCCTTGGCCAAGGGCACGCGCAATAGTTCTGTGCGGCGGTTGAATATGGTGTATTTCATGTGAGTCGGCATTGTTCTGTATTTATGCACAAAATTACCAAAAAGATAACAACTAATGCGCCATTAAATGGCATTTTGTGACGTACCTTGCCATTTATTGAGCACATCAACCACTTGTTGTGCCTCATCGGCAGAGACCACCGGACTCATAGGGATAGAAAGTTCCTCGGCATGAATGCGCTCCGTTACAGGCAATGAGAGCTCGTGACCCCATGCCTCATAATAGCATTGCTGCTTGTGCGGGGGGATAGGGTAGTGAATGAGCGTTTGCACACCCTGTTGTGCAAGAAACGTTTGCAACTGGTTGCGCTCCTTGCAGAATATGGGAAACTGGTGGTACACATTGTGGGCATCGGGCAGACGCTCGGGCAGCGTGATGAGCGGATTGCTGATGTGGCCGTAGTAAAAGTCGGCCAACTGCTGGCGGCGGGCATTGTCGAGGTCAAGATATTTGAGTTTGATGCGCAACACGGCAGCGTCCATCTCGCTCATGCGGCTGTTGATGCCCGCATACTTGAACACATATTTGCGTTCGCTGCCATAGTTGGCCAGGGCGCGAATGGTGGCGGCAAGTTCCGCATTGTCGGTTGTGACGGCCCCAGCATCGCCCATGGCCCCGATGTTTTTGCCAGGGTAAAAGCTGTGCGCTGCGGCATCGCCCAACGAACCGGTGCGTTTGCCATTGAAGGTACACCCCTGTGCTTGTGCATTGTCCTCCATCAGTTTGAGGTGGTGGCGGTGGCAAATGTCGAGCAACTGCTCGTTGCACGCCAGTCGTCCGTACAGGTGCACCGTCATGATGCCCCGTGTGCGCGGTGTGATGGCCTGTTCCACGCGGTCGGTATCAAGTTCCAGATGGTGCCAAGTAGGTTCCACCAATACAGGTTTGAGATGGTTGCGTGTAATAGCCAATATGGTGGCAATGTAGGTGTTAGCCGGCACGATGATTTCGTCGCCATCAGCCATCACCCCCATTTCCTTATAGGCGCGTAGTATGAGGTAAAGCGCATCAAGTCCGTTGGCCACCGCCACACAATGTTGTGTGCCGATGTAGCGGGCATAGTCGTGTTCAAACTGTTTCGTCTCGTCACCCTGCAAAAACCACCCCGAATCAATCACGCGGGCCATGGCGGCCTTGTACTCATCGGCGTGTTCGTGGGTGATGCGCTGCAAGTCGTATAGTTTAATCATAAGTAGGTGTTCAAAATTATTTTATACAATCAGTAGGTGCCATTTTCACATTGAAAGCACATTCTCGAGACGCATCTGTTCCCTTCAG
>JABLTL010182366.1_pt1 | contig 10252 bp, 14 predicted proteins | sample 7160151 | NCBI WGS metagenome assembly JABLTL01 (sample SAMN14651223, study PRJNA627086) | human gut metagenome | isolation source: feces | host: Homo sapiens
AAAATTATTAGAAAATGTAGAAAATGGGTTAGTATTTTCAAAAGATGGAGATAGAATTTGGAAATGTAGAAATTGTGGACATATAGTAATAGGAAAATCAGCACCAGAAGTATGCCCAGTATGTAATCATCCAAAAGCATATTTTGAAATAAAAGCAGAAAATTATTAATAAAAATGGTCCAACGTCACAGTTGGACTATTTTTTAAATCTTATATCATCACCGAAAAATCTATAAATATTATAATTTCCAATAAATCTTGAAGCAATTCGCTCATCATATGTATTAAATAAACCTTGCAAGTCTAGGTTTGTGGAAATAATAGTTTTTGTGATTTTTCCGTTTTGATTAAGAAGCCTTGTATTAATTATCTTATAAAGCTCAGTAAATTTCATACTATTCATTGTTTCAGTGCCCAAATCATCAATTACTAATAAATCTACAGTCAAAAGATTTTGAGAAAATGCATTATTTGAATTCTTATCAAAAAGTTCACTAATTAAGGTATCCAGCATAACAGGTGCTGTTTGGTAAAGAACAGTTTTCCCTTTGGCTAAGAGCTCTGCAACAATACAGTTAGATAAGAATGTTTTTCCAAGGCCAGTTCCACCTGAAAAAAGTAAATTCTTTTCGTTTGGGTCATCAAAGTTTTTAATGAATTTTTTAACTTCTTTGCCAATTACTTTAATGTTCTCTCTAGGAGATAAATCGGAACCATATTTTTCTTCATTAACTTCATCTGAATATAAATTCAAATTAAACTTCTTAAAGTTTTCTCTATCTAAATTTCCAATATTTGAATTATTGTATTCAATATTAAGAATTTGTTGTTTTAAACAACTACACATAACAGATTTTCCATCATCCAAAACATAACCTGTATCTTTGCATTTTGAACATTCATAGTGTGGAGATAGGTAGCTTATGTCTTTTCCATCTTTTTTTAGAATTGTTTCTCTTTCAAGTCTTAAATCATTTGCTTTGTTTTGTAGTTCAGATATGTAAGAAGGATCAAACTTTACTAAAAGTGCTTTAGCTGTTTTTATGGCAAATGAATTAAGTTCAGTTTCTATTTCTTGCAAACGTGGAATTCTAGCATACAGTTCAGACTTTCGCTTTTCAAGGTCAGATATAGCTATCATTTGTTTTTTATCATATTCATTTAAAAGCTCTTTTAATGTGCTACTGCTTACCATGGCAAGTTCTCTCCCTTCTATTATTTTTTATTTGCATATAATTCGTTTAAATTATCATAAGTTCTTTGCGTATAATTATTATAGTTAGTTTTCTTTTCAAGGTCTTTAATTGTTTTGTTTTGGGTTTTAAAATCGACCATGAATTTTTGCACTTCTTCTGGTGTTTTTAATTTTCTATCATGCCAATCGGTTAATAATTTATCAAAATAATCAAACGTTGGGTTTGCTTTTGATGTAGTTTTCTTCAATGCAAGGTTAATTACATCTAGGCTGTAACCATAATCAATAACCCATTTTTCAATATATTCTTCTTCAAATTCAGTAAAGGCAGTATAACGACCAAGTTTTTTGGCAATAGCCTTTTTGATTTTGGTCATATTATCTCGTTTTTGATAGTAGTTTTCCAAATCATTAAATGTTTTAATATTGTTCTTAGACCATGCTTCTGCAACGGTTTGAACATAGTTTTTATGAAGAGCAGATTTTCCAAAGCAGTAATCAAATAAAGAAACCATAACTTGCTCATCAAATTCATATTTTTTAAACCATAAATCTATATCACTATACCAAGATGGAGACATAATACCTTGGAAGTATTGGTTATTAATACTTTCAATAGCTTTTGCTCTATATTGGCTTTTACTGTTATTTTTAATAGCTTCTGGCGTTAGTGTTAAATTAGGTGTATAAGACTTATGAAGCTCAATTTCTTGCAAACTATTTAATGTATAACCAGTAGGCCTTTTTGTAATTGCTCCATTCTCTTCCCAAAAAGTAAGTCCAGCTTGAATAACATTAAAAGGAATATTAAGCTTCTTAGATAAATCTGTAATCTTAATGTCTTTATCGTATTTAGATAGAAAAACTAAACACAAGTATATTTTAATAAAATCTCCACTAGCTGAGGATAAATACTCAGTAAAAAAAACATCTGGTATTTCTGTGTGTGAAAATAAAATAGATTTATCCTTATAATCTAACTTCATAAAAATCTCTCCCTTTAGAATAAATATTATATCATTTTAGATGGGAGAAAACAAGAAAAAAAGTATTAAGTTAGAAAAAAATACAAAAAATCAAAAAAATGCTTGAGAACACTTGACATTTAACATAAAATATGGTAAATTATATAGGCTATGTTCTATAAGTTGGGAGCATAGCTTAAAAAACGCATCGTTAAAACCCGTAAATAAAAGTTGGAGGTGGAGCTAAAATGGCTGCAAAAGGACCTAGAGAAAATATTACATTAGAATGTACAGAATGTAAAAGAAGAAATTATGTAACAAGCAAAAATAAAAGAAACAACACAGAAAGATTAGAAGTAGAAAAATATTGCAAATTCTGCAAAAAGAGAACAACACATAAAGAAACAAAATAAGGCAATAAGCTATTTTTAGGAGGAAATAAAATGGCTAACGAAAAAGAAACCAAAAACAAAAAAGAAGTGAAAAACAAAAAAAGCTTCTTCAAAGATTTCAAAGCAGAATTAAAAAAAGTTATTTGGCCAACACCAAAGCAACTTGTAAACAATACAATTGCAGTTGTAGTTATTGTAATAATTACAGCAGCTATAGTTTTTGTGTTAGATGTAGCTTTTGACTTGTTAAATAAATATGGAATTAATAATTTGAAATCACACATTAGAGGATACAATACTGTAGAAATCACAGATGACCACGACCATGACCATGATCACGATCATGAAGGTGAAGAAGAAAATGCAAGTGAAAATACTGTAGAGAATAATACAGCTGTAGAAAATAATGTAACTGCTGAAGAAGTAACAGCAAATGAATAATTATAAGGTTTTATATTACTTTAAAAAGGAGGCTCAAAATTAATGTCTCAAGTAGAAGAAAATTTAGAACCAAGATGGTATGTTGTTCATACATATTCAGGATATGAAAACAAAGTTAAAACAGACCTTGAAAAAACGGTTAAGAATAGGGAACTTGAAGATTACTTCTTTGATATTGTTGTTCCAATGGAAGAACAAATAGAAATCAAAGATGGAAAAAGAAAAGCAAACCTAAAAAAAGTTTTTCCAGGATATGTTTTAGTTAAAATGATAGTAACTGAAGAATCTTGGTATATAGTTAGAAATACTAGAGGAGTTACAGGCTTCGTTGGTTCTGGTACAGATCCAATACCTCTTACAAACGAGGAAATAAGAAGCATGGGATTTGAAACATCTGTTGTATAAATCAACTATGATGTAGACGACTCAGTTAAAATTTTAAATGGAGCACTAGCAGGATTTATAGGTACAGTTCAAGAAATAAACAAAGAAAAAGGAAAAGTAAAAGTTCTTGTTTCAATGTTTGGTAGAGAAACACCTGTAGAATTAGAGCTTGCTCAAGTTGAAAAAGTATAAAATTTAAAAAATATAAATTATTTTGAAAGGAAGTTTTTAAAATGGCTCAAAAAGAAGTTACTAATATAGTAAAATTACAAATTGAAGCTGGAAAAGCAACACCAGCACCACCAGTAGGACCAGCTTTAGGTTCAACAGGTATAAACATTATGCAATTCACAAAAGAATTCAATGAAAAAACAGCAAATCAACCAGGTATGATAATTCCAGTTGTTATAACAGTATATTCAGACAAATCATTTACTTTTATAACAAAAGTACCACCAGTTGCTGTATTAATTAAAAAAGCAATTAAAATTGAAAAAGGTTCTGGAAAACCAAACAAAGAAAAAGTTGCAACAATTACAAACGAACAAGTAAAAGCAATTGCAGAACAAAAAATGGAAGACTTAAATGCTGCATCTGTAGAAGCTGCTATGAGAATGGTAGCTGGTACAGCTCGTTCAATGGGTGTTGTAGTTAAAGATTAAGATATATATTTAAAGAAAGTATATATAAATAATTTGGGAGGAGAAATCCGTTAAAACCAAAAGGAGGATAATATGAAAAAAGGAAAATTATATCAAGATAGTGTAAAGCTAATTGATAAAAGCAAAAATTATGATGCTAAAGAGGCTATTGAAGTATTAACAAATATGCCTAAAAGAAAATTTGATGAAACATTAGAATTACACGTAAAATTAGGTGTAGATTCTAAACAAGCTGACCAACAAGTTAGAGGAACAGTAGTTCTTCCAAATGGTACAGGTAAAACACAAAGAGTTTTAGTATTTGCAAAAGGTGATAAAGCTAAAGAAGCTGAAGCAGCTGGTGCAGACTTCGTTGGAGCTGAAGAATTAGTTCCAAAAATCGAAAAAGAAAACTGGTTCGATTATGATGTAATCGTAGCAACACCAGACATGATGGGGGTTATAGGAAGATTAGGTAAAATATTAGGACCTAAAGGATTAATGCCAAACCCAAAATCTGGAACAGTTACAATGGACGTAACAAAAGCAATAAACGAAATTAAATCTGGTAAAGTTGAATATAGATTAGATAAATCTAACATAATTCACTTAGGATTTGGTAAAGTATCTTTTGGAGCAGACAAACTATTCGAAAACTACGAAACAGTTATGGATGCTATAATAAAAGCAAAACCAGCAGCAGCAAAAGGACAATACATTAAGAGTATTGCAATTACCACAACAATGGGACCAAGCATTTACGTTGGTTAATTAAAATAAATATAGCCAAAGACAGTAGGCATTAAAATAAGTCCTACCGAGGTAAATTTTAGAGATATAAAGCTCTTGTTTGCCTTGGAGATTTGGCATTCAAGAGTTTTTAATTTTAATCTATATAAAATGTGGAGGTGAAAATAAAAAATGGCAAGCGAAAAAATTCTAAACCAAAAGAAAAAAGAAGTTGAAGAATTAGCTGAAAAATTTAAAAAAGCTAAATTAGTTCTTTTAACAGATTATAAAGGAATTAATGTTGAAGATGTAACAAAATTAAGAGCATCTTTAAGAACAACAGATACAGAATACAAAGTTATAAAAAACAATATAACAAGAAGAGCACTTGAAGCATGTGGAGTTGAAGGTCTAGAAGATCAATTATTAGGAACAACAGCAGTTATTATGGGATATGAAGATTACTTAGAACCATTAAAAGCAATCTACAATTATTCTAAAGATAACGAATTCTACAAAATAAAAGGTGGAATTATAGAAGGTAAAGTAGTTCCAGTAGAAGAATTAATCACACTAGCAAAACTTCCATCAAGGGAGACACTTATTGCACAACTTGCTGGTGCATTACTTGGAAATATTTCAAAACTTGCAGTTGCACTTAATGAAGTTGCAAAACAAAAAGAAAGTGCAAACGCTTAAAACAATAGGGTTGTGACCGACACAAAATTTAAAAAATTATTTAAAAAGGAGAGATTTTAAAATGGCAGACATTGCAAAATTATTAGAAGAAATAGATAGCTTAACAGTTATCGAATTATCAGAATTAGTAAAAGGAATAGAAGAAAAATATGGAGTATCAGCACAAGCAGTAGCAGCACCAGTAGCTGGTGGAGCAGCAGCTGCAGCTGAAGAAAAATCTTCATTTAACGTAGTATTAAAAGAAGTAGGAGCTAACAAAATAGCAGTTATAAAAGTTGTTAGAGACGCTACAGGTTTAGGCTTAAAAGAAGCTAAAGACTTAGTTGATGGAGCACCAAAAACAGTTAAAGAAGGAGCTTCAAAAGAAGACGCTGAAGCTTTAAAAGCAAAATTTGAAGAAGCAGGAGCTACAATCGAATTAGCTTAATTAATTTAAGATTTTTATTAGGGACTTAAAGTTTAAATACTTTAAGTCCTTTTTTTGAGAAAAAAGCTATCATTTAAAGCTAAAGTGTGCTATAATAAAAAAGTATGGCTATTTTTGAAAACACTGTAAATAGCCGTATACATTGCGTAATGGTAATGGCAAATTTAAAGGAGGGGAAAACTATGATAAAAATTTATAACACAAATATGGTAACAGGCAAACTAGAAAGTGTAGAAGAAATTAAAAAAGGAGTATGGATAAACTTAGTAAACCCGTCCGACTCGGAAATAAAACGAGTATGTACAGAGATAAATATAGAAGAAGATTTTATTAGATATCCATTGGACTATGAAGAGCAAGCCAGAATTGATACAGAAGACGATATGACTTTGTTCGTAATAGACGTTCCAATTATAGAGGATATAAAAGATGATACAACATATACAACAATGCCACTTGGTGTAATTATTGTAAGAGACGATTTTCTAATAACAGTATCATTAAGAAAAAACAGAATTATAGATGCATTTGAGAAAGGTAGAATAAAAGGAGTCTACACATATAAGAAAACAAGGTTTTTACTACAAATATTGTACCTAAACTCTGCAAGCTACCTAGATAGCTTAAAGAAAATAAACAAAGAACAAGAAGCAACAGTATTTCTACTACAACAAAGTATGAAAAATAGAGACTTAATACAATTGTTAAACTTGCAAAACAGTTTAATATATATTACAACATCATTAAAATCAAACGAAATAGTAATGGAGAAGACTTTAAGAGGCAAAATTTTAAAAATGTATGAAGAAGATGAAGATATACTAGAAGATGCAATTATAGAGAACAAGCAAGCTATAGAAATGAGTAAAACATATAGCGACATTTTAACAAGCACAATGGATGCATATTCTTCAATCATTTCAAACAACTTAAATGGAGTTATGAAATTTTTAACCTCACTTACAATTTTAATTTCAGTACCAACATTAATTGCAAGCATTTGGGGAATGAATGTTGAGTTGCCATTTTCAAGAACGCCATATGGTTTTGTAATCTTAATAGGAATATCTCTATTTGTTGCAATAATAGCATATATATGGCTAAAAAGAAAAGATATGATTTAAGGAGAGAACAATGATAAATTCAATAGGAGTAACAGTAAGATTTGGAAAAAGAGTTTTATTTGAAGATGTAAATATTAAATTTACAAAAGGAAATTGCTATGGGCTAATTGGTGCAAATGGTGCTGGAAAATCAACCTTTTTAAAAGTATTATCTGGTGAAATTGAACCAAGTAAAGGTGAAATTGCAATAGATAAAGGAGCAAGAATTTCAGTTTTGCAACAAAATCACTTTGCATACGAAGACTATACAGTGCTAGATACAGTAATAATGGGAAACAAAAAATTATATAGCATTATGAAAGAAAAAGAAGCACTTTATGCAAAACCAGACTTTAACGAAGAAGATGGTTTAAAAGCAGCAAAACTTGAAGAAGAATTTGGTAATATGGACGGTTGGAATGCAGAATCAGATAGTGCAATACTTTTAAATAACTTAGGAATACCAGCAGCAAACCATTATAAATTAATGAAAGAACTTGAAGCAAAGGATAAAGTTAAAGTATTACTTGCACAAAGTTTATTTGGTAATCCAGATGTATTATTACTAGATGAGCCAACAAACGACTTAGATTTAAAAAGCATTGAATGGTTACAGGAATTCCTAATTAACTTTGAAAATACAGTTATTGTAGTATCACATGATAGATATTTCCTAAATAAAGTTTGCACACATATTGCAGATGTGGACTTTGGAAAGATAAAAATATACCCAGGAAACTATGACTTTTGGTATGAATCAAGTCAACTTGCATAAAAACAAGCAAAAGAACAGAATAAGAAGAAAGAAGAAAAGATAAAGGAATTACAAGAATTTATTGCAAGATTTAGTGCAAATGCATCAAAATCAAAACAAGCAACATCAAGAAAAAAATCTTTAGAGAAGATTGAATTAGAAGAAATAAAGGCATCTAATAGAAAATACCCATATATAGATTTCAAACCAGAAAGAATGCCAGGAAATGAAATATTAAAAGTTAAGAATATTTCTAAAACAATAAACGGAGAAAAAGTACTAGATAATATTTCATTCAATGTAAGACCAGGAAACAAAATTGCAGTAGTTTCAGATAATGAGTTAAGAACAACACTTCTATTTCAAATAATAGCAGGTGAAGTAGAGCCAGATGAAGGAGAAATAGAATGGGGACAAACCATTACAAATGCATATTTTCCAAAGGATAATAATTACTTGTTTGAAAGCAAAGAAACTTTAGTTGAATGGTTAAGAAAATATTCAAAAGACCCAGATGAAACATATATTAGAGGTTTCTTAGGAAGAATGCTATTCTCAGGAGATGAAGCATTAAAAACTGTTAATGTTTTATCTGGTGGAGAAAAGGTTAGATGTGTTCTAGCTAAATTAATGCTTTCAGGAGCTAACTTCTTAAGCTTTGACGAACCAACAAACCACCTAGATATGGAAGCAATAACAGCATTAAATGAAGGGTTAAAAAACTATAAAGGAAACTTAATATTTACATCGCATGACCATCAACTAACTCAAACAGTTGCAAATAGAATAATTGAACTTGGACCAGAAAAGAAATTTGATAAAGACATGACATATGATGAATACTTAGAAAAGAAAAGCGCCATCCAGTAGGATAGCGCTTTTTCCCATCAATCGTGGTAGGTCATGATGCCCTTGTTCAGAATGTTGATGTAGGGCTTCATGTGTGCCGGAATCTGGTTCGCAGAAATCTTGATCTTGGTTCCGCAGTTGGGGCAGACGACATAGTACTCAGTAGAGTCATTGCAGTTCACTGCACGAATGTCGGATGCGCTGTCGGCAGAAGCTTCAATCTTGCAAACGGGGCAATCAAAGTCGATACCGTCGGTGAAAATATACATAATAACCTCCACCCATTTAAGGGATTATAAAGTATTTAGCTAAAAGCTAAACCTAAGTTAATTGTAGCACAATTAACATAAAATTGCAAATTCTATATTCATAATAAAAAATAAAAATATTACATTTATATTACAAATTGCAAAATTTATTGCAATTTGTAAGTTTTTATTATAAAATAAAAATATAAATTATATGAGACTTATAAAGGAGAAAAGAACATGAATATAGTAGCTGTAAGCCTTACTGCTGTATATATATATCTCGTAAGTTTATTAGTAAATAAAACAAGCATATTTTCATATGCTTTATTAAAGTTGCATGCAAGAGTTGGATAAGTCCGTCTCTTTTTGTCGTATGTAAAGATAGGAGTTGAATTTTAAATGAAGAAAAACAGAGGTATAACATTAATAGCACTAATAATAACAATAATTTTGCTTTTGATACTAGTAGGAGTAAGTGTAAATGTAATTATTAAGGAAAATTTGTTTAGTAATGCACAAAAGGCAGTAGATGGCACAAATGCAAAAGTAAATGAACAGCAAACTATAATGGATGAATTAATGAATGAATGGGACGAAATAGAAAAAGATTATTGTTCACATATATGGAAGGATGGCGAAATGCTTCTACAGCCAACATGCACAACCACCGGTAAAAAGCAAAAGGTATGCGAAAATTGTGGAAAGCTATTAGAAGTAGAAATACCAGCATTAGGGCATAACTATGAAAATAGAGTATGCACAAGATGTGGAGAAAAAGAACCAGGATGCGAAAACCATACATTTGGAGATTGGGTAATAACAAAAAATGCAACATGTGTAGCAGAAGGCTCAAAAAAGAGAACATGTACAGTATGTGGAGTAGAAGAAGTAGAAACAATGCCAGCAACAGGAGTTCATACATATGGAGAATGGCAAGTAACAAAACAGGCAACATGTACAGCAGATGGAATCAAAACAAAAACTTGTACAGGATGTGGAGCAACACAAAGCCAATCAATTGCAAAATTAGGGCATAACTATGTAAATGGAACATGTACGAGATGTGGAGAAAAACAAGAACTAGTTATAGGAGCAAATATAAATTACCATGAATACATAAGCGAAAGTGGAGGAACAGTATCTGCAAGTTATACATCAACAAAAACAACCAGAGGAAGCACAGATAGCAGTGATTCAAATGCAACATATTCGGTAGTAAATAATAGTGGAATACAATGGATAGTGCTAGGAGAAGAAAATGGGCAAATTAAAATAACTACAAAAAACATAGTACAACCAACAAGTGGGGGATATTCAAGTGGAAACTTTAAATATTTAATGATACAAGGTCAAAATGGCTATTCAAATTTTATAGATGAATTAAATAAAATAAGTGCAGTATATGGAAAAGGCAAGTATGCA
>JABLTL010048976.1_pt1 | contig 10246 bp, 7 predicted proteins | sample 7160151 | NCBI WGS metagenome assembly JABLTL01 (sample SAMN14651223, study PRJNA627086) | human gut metagenome | isolation source: feces | host: Homo sapiens
CAACAAAGTCGCCAAGATTGGTTTCGCCACTGCGGAATGCAGCATACTTTAAATCCCAGTTTCTCTGCTTCCCGTACTCTTTGTTCTGCCTGACTGACAGCTCTTACCTCTCCTGTCAATCCCACTTCACCAAAAATCATCGTATCCGATTCAACGGCTGCATTGCGATAACTGGAGATAACAGCTGCTACAATCGCCAGATCAATGGCCGGTTCATTCAGACGCATGCCGCCGGCCAGATTGATATAGGCATCACAGCCGGCCAGTTTGAGTCCCAAACGTTTCTCCAGCACTGCCAGCAAAAGATTCACTCTGTTATAGTCCGTACCAGCAGCTGTACGCCTCGGAATCTGAAAATTCGTCTGACAGACAAGAGCCTGCACCTCCAGCATCAGCGGTCTTGTACCTTCCATGGCACACGCCACAACAGACCCTGCTGTACCTTCCGGTCGGCCGCTGAGCATAAATTCCGACGGATTCTTCACTTCTGTCAATCCCTCACTGCACATCTCAAATACACCAATCTCATTGGTAGAGCCAAATCGATTCTTCACAGCCCGAAGCAGTCGATATGAAGCATGTCGGTCACCTTCAAAATACAGAACCGTATCCACCATATGTTCAAGCACACGCGGTCCGGCAACTACCCCCTCCTTTGTCACATGTCCGACTATAAAAATCGCAATATTCTCCCGCTTAGCCAGCTGCATCAGTACACTGGTAGCTTCTCTGACCTGGCTGACACTTCCGGCTCCGGAACTGATATCTTCACGATACATTGTCTGAATGGAGTCGATGATCACCACTTCCGGTTTATACTTCAGAATCGTCTCCTGTATCACATCCAGATTCGTCTCACACAGCATCGCCAGATCATTCTTAAACACCCCTAGACGATCTGCACGCAGCCTGATCTGCTGCAAAGATTCCTCTCCCGACACATAAACTGTCCGACAACTCTGTTCTGACAGACATCTGCTCATCTGAAGCAATAATGTGGATTTGCCGATACCCGGATCACCGCCGACTAACACAAGGGATCCCGGCACAATACCACCACCAAGGACTCTGTCAAATTCCGAAATTCCCGTTGGTCTGCGCTTCTCATCACTTGAATGAACCGATGACAGCAGCACCGGTTCGGAAGCTTTTGCCTGATGTCTAATACCGCCGGAAGCCATACTCCCCTTTCCAATGGTTGGTTCCTCAACAAAGGTATTCCATGCTTTGCAGGCGGGACACTGTCCCAGCCATTTAGCTGATTCGTATCCGCATTCCTGACAAAAAAATATATTCTTGCTCTTAGCCATTTAACTACTCCCGTTTCCTATAACCCTACTTCTTATCCAAAACTTTCTGTACTCACAACCCATTCTGAGTCTCTATCATCTCAAAAAAACGAAAAGATACTGCAACTTCACGCATTGTGTCATCTGCAGTATCTTTTGTTCACTTAATGAATGGTCTATTGCGAAGAATCTTCCTTCTCTCCGCTATCTACACTCTGACAACCTTCACATGCTTCTGTGCAGATCCCAGTTCAACACTCAATACAAGCTTGCCACCAAGATTCGTTGTCATGCGTCCGATATTCACATCATCCACAAAAACTTCATATTCCTGTTCAGCTTCCAGTTCCAGTGTAATCTGCGTATCTTCAAAGCCTTCGACTTCAAATTCCGTTCTGACATCCGTTTCTTCGAAATCGAATACAGATGTTCCCGGTACAGATTCATATACAAATAATTCGTTCTTCTCAAGCTTCGTAATGTCACGGTATGTCTTCACCTTGTACATATCACCATGAAACTCGAAATCAGAGACCTTCTTCTTGGCATTCAGTGTATAATCACCAAAGCTTAAGCCATTTTCGTTCTCAACACGAATTAATTCTTCAACAACTGTCATGTCCTTATCCTCCAGTCACATACATCTCTGTGTATGTTTATCACTTGTTCATAATTCAGGTAAAACTGCCTGCCATCCTATTATACATGAAAATAGGCCGCATGACCAGAGTCTTTATTATTTTCTAACAAATTTAATATGATTTTCATTCATTTCAAGTGCAACGGTATCTCCCTGGACAAACTTGCCATCCAGATATTCTTCTGCCATGGCATCTTCAATCTCATTCTGGATCACCCTTCTGAGCGGACGTGCACCATAATTCTCATCAAACCCTTTTTCTGCCAGATGATCGCGGACAGCTTCAGAAACCACAGTTTCAACCCCCAGCTGCTTCTTAATTCTTTTGCTGATTGTCTTCAGCATAATATCCGCTATATCCTTGACATTCTCCTTCGTCAGCGGATGGAAAACAATCGTCTCATCGATACGATTTAAAAACTCCGGTTTAAAAAGGTGTTTCACTTCATCCATGACACCGGCTTTCATCTTCTGATAATCTGCTTCATGTGTATCACCCACTGAAAATCCCAGTTTCTTCGGTGTGACAATATTGGCTGCTCCGGCATTTGAAGTCATGATGATCACTGTATTCTTGAAATCAATTTTTCTTCCCTGAGAATCTGTAATATGACCGTCATCGAGAACTTGCAGAAGAATATTGAAAATATCCGGGTGTGCCTTCTCAATCTCATCAAACAATAAAACTGAGTAAGGATTCCGTCTGATCTTCTCACTGAGCTGTCCTCCCTCATCATAGCCGACGTATCCCGGAGGTGATCCAATAAGTTTAGACACACTGTGTTTCTCCATGTATTCTGACATATCAACCCGGATCATGGCATCCTCCTTGCCGAACATTGCCTCTGCCAGCGCCTTGGACAATTCCGTTTTGCCGACACCTGTAGGTCCCAGGAACAAGAAGGAACCAATCGGACGCTTCGGATCTTTCAGACCGACTCTGCCACGTCGGATGGCTTTGGCCACTGCACTTACGGCTTCCTCCTGACCGATCACACGTTCATGCAGAATCGATTCAAGTTTTCTCAGGCGTTCTGACTCTTCTTCTTCAAGCTTTCTGACCGGGATTTTGGTCCAACTGGCCACAATGTCTGCTACTTCGTTCTCTCCAACGATCAACTGCTCGCTGCTGCGAACCTTTTCCCACTCGCTGTTAAGGCGGATCATCTCATCATTTAATTCCTTCTGCATCTTCTTGATCTCACTGGCCCGTTCATAGGCTTCATCCTTAATAGCCTGCTCTTTCTCTTCCTCAAGTTCCGCTACCTTTTTCTCTAATTCTTTTACTTTTGGGGATGATGTGTAAGAGCTCAGTCTTACCTTGGAGCACGCTTCATCGATCAGATCAATGGCCTTATCCGGAAGAAAACGATCATTGATATACCTTGCAGACAAATGAACAGCTGCCTCCAGAGCCTCATCTGTAATAGTCACGTGATGATGATTCTCATACGCCCCCTTCAGACCGATCAGAATCTCAACGGCTTCCTCCTCAGATGGTTCCTCCACCATTACCGGCTGAAAACGACGTTCAAGGGCCGCATCCTTCTCAATATGCTTCCTATATTCTTCAATGGTCGTGGCACCGATAATCTGCAGTTCACCTCTGGCCAGTGACGGTTTCAGGATATTGGCCGCATCAATGGCACCTTCCGCACCGCCGGCACCGATAATCGTGTGAATTTCGTCGATGAAAAGCAAAATATTGCCATCTTCTTTGACTTCATTGATCACGCGTTTAATGCGCTCTTCAAATTCACCCCGGTACTTTGAACCGGCTACCATGCCGGAAATATCCAGTGTCAGAACCCGCTTGTCCTTGATTGTCTCAGGTACATTACCGCTGATAATCTTCTGTGCCAGTCCTTCCGCAACAGCGGTTTTGCCAACACCAGGCTCGCCAATCAGGCAAGGATTGTTCTTCGTTCTTCTGGAAAGTATCTGAATCACCCGCTGAATCTCATCATGACGTCCAATCACCGGATCCAGTTTGCCCTCTCTGGCATAGGCCGTCAGATCTCTGCTGTACTGATCAACCATTAAAGGTTCATTCTTTCTCCGCGACTTGCCCTTGGCCGACGGCATATCTGCCTTCGCTGCCCTGGCATCCATACCGATACCAAGTACAATATCCTGATAAACCTTCTGGGCCTGCACACCAAGGGAATATAACAACTGTGCCGCAACACAATCTGTTTCTCTTAATATGGCAATCAAAAGATGTTCCGTTCCTATGGCCGAAGCTCTGAACCGCATGGCTTCACGGTTAGCGATCTCCAGAATACGGCGGCTTCGCGGTGTGTATTCTTCCGGCTCTGCCACCATTGTCTGACTGCCCTGAATCAGCTGACTGACCATGTGCAATACCTTCTCCTCTGTCACATCATGATCTTCCAGCACCTGGCATGCCAGTCCCTCTTTCTCTCGCAGCAATCCAATCAGAATATGTTCTGTTCCGATATAACTGTGATTCAGTTCTGCTGCAACCTCCTTTGAATAATGCATCACATTGGCTGCCATCTGTGTAAATCTATATTGCATAAAAATAAAAGCCTCCTGTTGTACATTTTATTTCTCACTAAGAAGAAACTGCTTCTGATGCATCAAGCACCGGCAAATTCCTCCGAATATAATCTGCCCGGGCCCTCCCGCGCTCACTGCTGCTGATATTCTTCTCAGCACTTGCTGACAAAACAGCATCCGCCATATTCAGCATAACAGCAAAAGGGCATATCTCTGCCTGTTCCGGCCAAATATGATACAGATCACCGGCATGGAGCAGCGACAGACAGGCCATGGTCTCATCATATCCAAGCTTTCTGGCATACTTGATCAAACCATAGGCACGATACATGGGATCCACCTGACTCAGACGGTCCTCGTTGAAACACTGTCTGGCAAGTGCCTCCTCCTGCTCCGCCAACTGCCCCGCCAGATGTTCCAGTGCAGAAGTGATCTCACTTTCAGAAAGACCCAGAGTCTTTCTGTTGCGCATCCTGTAAACACTGCCCGGTGCCTCTGTCTGTCCGTCAAAATGCGGTCTCAGTGTAAATCCATACTGACTGATCTGTTTCTCTATCTGATGCATCACGGATTTCTTCTCCAGATACGGCAGATGCAGCAGATATGATGCAGACATTCCTGTTCCCATATAAAGTGGACTGGAAGTCAGATAGCCATACTTCTTACTGAAGGCATATTTCAAATACTGATTCAGACAATCATCCACCTGCCCCGCCAGTGCCATGGCTTCCTGTATATGATTGCCTGGACAGGATACCTGTATACAAAGATGTTCCTTGCCATTGACAAGTACCGAAATGGATTCATCCTCTGATATAAGGATTCCCGCTTCATGGCCCTTTTCAAACATCTGCGGCGGAATGGCCAATTTCCCGATCAATGCCTGCTGCTCGTAATCTCTGACCTCAGAAAAGCTAATAAACACAAACTTCTTCTGAAGAACCTCTTCTGATTGACGTACCGCATAACACACGGCTGCCATCAGGGCTTTCTGTTCTTCCTCGTTCATCTTCGCTTCAAAAGGATACCCCATAATATTGCGGACCAGATATACCTGACCGCCTATAATCGGTCCCTGATTGCACGCTTCCATTTCGTACCATTTACGCATGTTCATCCGCCTCTTTTCTGCCGGCTCTGATTATATCACGGATTCTGGCCGCCTCTTCATATTCTTCCTTCGCCACAGCCCGCTTCAATGCCGCCCGGAGTTCTTCCTCTGTTGAACCGGCATCTACTGTAAATGCGATGTCCTGTTCAACATCCTTCATCTCAGCGTGATCAGCATCTGCTGTGATCGACGGGATATGTACCGTCTCCCCGCCATAAAGCGGTTCCTTACCTGTATGTTCACAATTGCCCTGTATCTTCTTCAGATAACCATCCAATACAAAGTTGAATGTCTTATAACAATCCGGACACCCAAAGGTACCATATTTCAAAAATTCATTATATGTCATATGGCAGGACGGACAAACAAGATTCGTCTTCTTCAGATTCTCTTCATCATCTGTCTCCTGGCGCTTTCCAAGGACACTTGCCAGTAAATTCGCCAAAAATGATGTATCCGTCAATGAAACAAATGACTGATCCATGCCGGTCTCCTTGGCCGCACAGGCCTCACACAAATGGAGTTCCTTCTTCTCGCCATTAATAATCTCTGTATAAAAAACGACCGCCTCGTTCTCATGACATCCATCACAAAGCATACGCTATCCCTCCTCCGGATAATTTGCCGGCTGTTCATAATAATCATAGATCATATCGATCATCTCATGCACTTCATCTCTTGTAATTCCCTTGCACATGGCACCTGCCAGCATCACCTGCAGATCTCTGAGCAATTTATTGCGCGCCGATGCCTTATTGCAGTCTATGGCTATAACAGCACCTTTCCTCCGGTCCAGCTTCACATAGCCTTCCTGTCTCAATACCGTATATGCCTTATTCACTGTATGCATGTTGATACCCACACGGTCAGCCAGTTGTCTCACCGACGGCAGTGAATCCCCCGCCGAAAGCTGAGACGTGGCGATACCGATGACGATCTGATTACGCAGCTGTATATACAAGGCTTCATCACTGTTAAAATCTATCTCCAGTATCATATGCTCACCTTCTCTTATGATTATATTATATTCTGTTCAGGCCTCATCTGTGAGTCCTGAAGGACGGACAGCATCTCCTGCACCTTTTGTCTGGCATCAAACATTGTCCATCTGTTATACATATTGTAACACAGATATCATAAAAATCAATCTCTTTTTGCAGTACTTATTCCTCCCACAATCTGATACAGACGAACCGCAGCGATAACCGTTACTGCTACATTGGCCCAAAATACACCTGCAATATAACCATAAATCCCCATTTTTGGCATCAAGGCAACCACACCGAACAGCCGGATACCCGAAGCAATCACATGATGCAGTAATGTTTCGTTCATTTTTCCAAGCCCGTTTAACGCACCTGCTAACAAAGACTGAATGTACATAAGCGGACAGAGAATCGCAAAAGCCTGTATGTATCCCCCTGCCTCAATATCGTTAAAAAGCAGACTGCCAATCTGATTACCGCAGCCCCCAAAAACCAACCCTGAAAAAAGCCCCAGAAGCAGACAATATTCCAGACTTTTCTTAATTGCTCCCGAGACTGCCCGGTAATCATGAACTTCCTCTGCCTCCGCTACTGCCGGCAGCAAAAGTGATGCCATTGCATTGGTCACTGTATTTGGAAACAGAATAACCGGCAGCACAATGCCTGTAACAATGCCAAACACAGACAGTGCACTTTCTGTATCTCCATAATATTTTGCCAGCATCACAGGCATCAGAATCATTTCTGTACTTTGCAGTAATGTCACTGATACTCTGTTAGCTGTCAGAAGACCGCCATACTGCCACAATTGTCGGAGGATTTTTCTGATCGGCTCCCCGCTCCCTGATCCCCCATTTTGACTTCGAATACTAAATCGATAACAAATCCAAGTTAAAAAGCAGGAAAATATTTCCCCCGCTGCCAATCCCCAGACCGCAACAGAAGCATCAATTTTTCCCTTTTGGTACATCATTGCACCCAGTAGATAAATGGTCACAACTCTGACAACCTGCTCTAAAAGCTGCGTCACTGCCGGAACTGCAGTATGTCTGATACCATAAAAATAACCGCCGACACAAGTATGTACTGCTGCAAAAGGAATGGCAATTGCCATAATCACCAGATATCCCCGACAACTGATATCCTTTAAAATCCACCGACTGATAGGCTCAGAAAAAGCAATAACACAGCCGCTGCTCAGTAATGCTGCAATCAGCGACATAATCCCAGCCGATTTTATTGTCTGTCTGATTGCCTTTTTCTTGCCTGCGCCGTGATAAGCCGCCACCATTTTCGACACGGCCACCTGTATCCCCGCGCAGCTGACTGCCATACAAAACATAAAAATCGGAAATATCAGCTGATAGCGCCCCAGTTCTGCGTTGGATATCAAATTTGCCAGATAAACCCTGTTAAAAAAGCCAAGCAGCCGGGCTGCAAACCCGGCTGCTGCTAATATCAGAGTTCCTTTAATCAGTTCTCTTTTTACTGACATGACCGGCACCATCCATTTTTTATCTATTCTATGAATGACGGCCTAAATCATGTCTTGTTATTGTAATTTCCATCCAAAGATATATTCGCTGTTCTGCCCGAAAGCACCTCCTGTCGGATTAAAAATCAATCCTGTATCCTTCAAACTATTTTCATAAGTCAAAAAAGCACAATCAATGTCCTTACTTTCCCCGGGTGCCAGACTAAATTCAAAAAATGATTTCTCACGCTCATCTTCTGTTGTATACTGCGCATTCGTCATATAAATCATCCATTCTGGTACCCCATTTTTATAATCCGGTATCATATCATAATCTATGGTCACATGATTGCCGAGCTCTTTGATTCCTTTCAATGAAAGCGTATTCATATAATATTCCTGTGTCTCTTCCGTTGTGTTCACAACCTTACAGGATACCTTCACCAATACCACCTGATTTTCTTCAGATCCTTCATGTATGCCATTTTCGTCTTTTATATCCGTCACTCCATTAATGGCCTTTAAATTTCCCGACTCATCTGCAAATGGTGCTATTTCTCCACCATAATCACTGAAATCTTCTTTCGATAAATCTGCTATATTTGTAAGTACCTGAATATTTTTAACTGTTAATTCGCCTTCATCTCCATCACCTGTTGCCCATGCCACTGTATCACCTGTCTGACACATATGATTTGCAGGAATTGATTCTTCCGGCAGTACATTGCCATCTTTCACATCTTCACCACTGATAATTTCCGCATATTCTCCAGTCTCTGTCACAGTCATTCCCTCTGCAATTTTCAATAGTTCATCCATGGAAATGTCTTCATCATCCGAATACAATGTATACATAGCACCTTCATTATTATAGAGCACCTGAATCGCTTCTTTTATATTACTTTCCTCTCCCATCTGATAGCAATAGGCCTCTTTGCCGTTAATCGTTGTTTTTGTACGATTCTCAAGATACTCAAAGGTTGTATCCAGACCCTGCCACTGCATGACATAAAACCCTTTGCCACCATACTCACCATTTTTTGAATAATATCTCGGCTGCCATTCCTTATATTCTTCCGGCACATATCCAAATTGATAACTTAGTACCGCAACCTTACTGTCTTTTTCACTTTCTCCATTCAAATTAACAGAAAGAACATTTCCCCTCTGTTCCCTATCCACCAGGAAATATCTGCCGGCAGCATAAGTTGTCACCGATACGCCTCCGATCAGCAATATCAAAGCTACTGCCACTGTGCTTTTACGCCATCCATGTTTTACTGATTTTATCTGATTTTTATTTTCTTTTCCGTCCATGTTTTTCTTCTCAATTTCAAACATCATCCGCTCATCATTTTCTTCCGCTGCACAAATACTATCCAACAGCGCTGTTTGTTTTTGTCTGTAGCTGTCTGAAAAACGATGTACCTCTGTATGATTCTTTTCTGCTTTCTCTAATTCATCCAGTGCATTTTCCATCCCAGTAAGATATAACCATTCATCCAAGTTTTTGTTTAACATCCTCGTCCTCTCCTTTCGCTATAATTTCTTTCACACGCTTTCTGGCTCTGGATAACCGTTTATAAACATTATCCGTACTAATGCCAAGTATCTCTCCGATATCACTCACAGGCATACCATCATAACATCTCATTTCGATAATTTTCCTATCATCATTCGACAATTGTCCAATAATCTTTTTCAACATTTCCCCGGCTGACAATGTCGCCAAATAAACTTCCACAGGATTATGTTTATCTTCTATCCAGTCTTCTTCTGAATCCAGAATATAGGTATTTTCCCTTTTATTTTTACGATAAATATCAATGGCAGCACTCTTAATCACACGCACAATCAAAATCTTTGTCTTTTCATCATTCACATCCTTGCATCTTGACAAATACGGGACCATTCTAACAAAAGCCTCATGGACTGCATCTTCCGCCTGCCAGTCATTATGCAGAATAGCATTTGCAATTCCAAACATCTTCTGCTCATAGGTTTCATATAATTCTGTCATTGTCTGCCGGTCTGCTGTCGCATCAATTGTTTTCTTTCTCTTTTCCGGCATTTTAAACACCTCCTGTCCTTATTAATCATTGAAACATGCTTCTGTCAATAATAACGAAACACTCCCTGTTTTCTGACGGGATAATTCGGTTTTTATCATTATTTTATCGTAACTGTTCAGAGCCAACCTCCAAAATGCTACGCATTTCATAC
>JABLTL010013516.1_pt1 | contig 10243 bp, 15 predicted proteins | sample 7160151 | NCBI WGS metagenome assembly JABLTL01 (sample SAMN14651223, study PRJNA627086) | human gut metagenome | isolation source: feces | host: Homo sapiens
AAATGGCGGTCCAGATGGGACTCGAACCCACGATCTCCTCCGTGACAGGGAGGCATGTTAACCACTACACCACTGGACCAATATTTAATTTTAATGGAGCAGATGAGGGGATTATATAAATACCTCATATCTATTGATATTTGATGTTATTTACATCATTATCTACGTGTTTTGATAGCACTTTGTTGTTTTGTACCCCAAAATGTACCTCACTGCTTCACGCAAGAAAGATAATACAGTATAAACTATATTATGTCAAACATTTTTTTATTTTTTTATTTCATTCAATTTCAGTAAGTGGCCCGGCCTTCACCCAAACGCCATTAATTCGTACTGTATCGGTTTGTAAATTAACCGCATCAACACGTACACGATCAACATATACTACCGCATTCGTTGTGTGCAATACTTGATCATTGTATCCGTCTGAATACGGAACTTTTGAAACCATTGAGCATGGGAACCACCCACCTAATTTAGCTAAATAGCAACATAAATCATCGTTGATTTTCTTTAGGCCGACATTACCAATTTTCATTTTAATTGATGTAACGTAAGATCCCACGTGTAGAATCTGGTCAATCGCTTCTTTAGGCGCAGGTGCAGGTGTGCTAGGCACTGGCTTTCCATCAAGCTTTGCATTTACTTCTTGAACTAGTTGGTTCATTTTAGAATGCAAATAAGGGCCAGGACATGACGTTGCCGCAAACATTCTATGTTCTGTTAAGCTACCATTCGCATTGCCAGTGTAATTCAATCTAAATCCGTATCGTTTACATACATCCACGCATAAATTTACTAATGCATTCCATGCTTTAGATGAGATTGTCCATGTATCTGTGTTATCGTTTGCCACTTCAACAGTAATCGATTGACAATCATTATAGTAATTGCTAGATGTCCATGCCCTGTTCTCTTCGTCAACATTCGCAACAATCGTACCATCTGAACCAATACAGTAGTTGGCACTAGCTTCCCTTCCAACTACCTGAAATGATCTAGCACATGTCTCCGCCGACCATTGACAAGCCATGTGATGTACTGTGATTTTACAAATTTTAAATCCACCACGTCCACGTGTATAGTTACTAGCAATTGCAGGAATATAATTACTTGCTAATTTTGAATAAGACATATTTATTCGCCTTCTTCTTTTCCATTGCTTAATTCTTCTTTTGCTTCTTCTGGTAGATCATCAAAATCTACTACTTTTTCTTCATCATTCATTTTTACTCCTCCTCCGGTGCACTAATTTCAGGTAATCCACCAATACTAGTCAATAACGAAACAACGCCTGACAAAAGCGCTGACGAAATTACAACTCGCCAATCAACGGATTCCAACAATGCAGATGCTCCAATAACACCAACAGCAGTTTGAGCAATTGTCTTTAATGCTCTAATACTTGCATAATAACCATATTGAATCCACCATTCTTTACTATATTTTTTCATTTACAAATACCTCCTATCCTAATGATAGTATTTAAATTGTTTGTACACTGTACAAAATAAAAGACCGTATTTAACGGCCTTATTGATACATATTAAACATGTCTCGTATATGTGTCTTAATCATTGTTTTTTCTTCATCTGAATCAACGCATCCATGAATCATAGTTACGATTTGTTGCATACATTTCATAGTCTTATCTAATTCACGATGAGACTTTTCCAAATCCATCTCACCTTTTGTACGCTCATATTCTTCTTTGAACGCTTTATATTTTTTCAAATGTTCTGCAAGCTTATAAACAATATCTTCTGTTTCTGGATCATGAATATTATATCCATCATTATCTTCTTTTAATCTTGCAACAGTTGAAACTCCATCTTTTCCTATCTCAATTTGATATTTATTTCTCATTGCTTCTATAGTTTCAATGTCTTTAATATTATCCAAAGCCTGGGACAATGCATGAAAATAAGATTCTGCATATCCGTATTTCTCTAACATGTTTACTGACTCATGCATTATCTTTTCATTAACTTCCATTGCTTTATGCATATTTTTCACCTACGCAATCTTTTTAATGATGATATTTGCGTTTTGGACTGTTAAGTCTAAACCACTGTCATTTGCTAATGCAATTGTATAAGATGCACCACATGGAACTTGAATTAGAGTGTCTCCACTTACATTTCCATACGCACTAGCAGTTGCAACAGTATAAATAGATTGTGTTCCGCCAATTGCTTCTCCATTTTGTTCAAGTACTAAAGAAGCCACTCCTGCCGCTGCACTCGTAATATCCGCGGTATAAGATACTTCATAGATACCTGGCTTTGTTAGTGTAAACAATCCACTTCCTAGATCGTGTGCCAACCATCCTTTACATGGACACTGGCATGATTTGCTTCTTACACGATCTGTAGGAAATAATACATTATTTGAATTAGTGACTGTCTGAACAGCCGTAGCAATACTATTAATCATTTCTTTTTTCCTCCTATTAAAATAGGGATAGCCTTTCGACTATCCCATCAAATCCAAAGGCAATTGCCTAATCACATATGTGCTAGATTATAAGTTGTTGTAGCCATTACATCCACATCCGTTGTTATAAGCGTAATATGGTGAACATGTAATGTAAGCTGGTTTTGGTGTTGGTTGCAAAGTACTAATGATGTTTGCTGATTGTGCCTGTTGGCTTAATTGGAAATTAGCCGTCAATAAATCACGATCACGATCAGCTAAACGATCACGTAATTCTTGCATAGTGTTTGCATTGATCAACGCACGTGTTGCTTCACCTTCTGAATGAATTGCTGTTGTAATGTCACAAGTGTTTTTGAAACTTTGAGCATTTACATTGTCAATTGCTCGTTGAGTGTTGCAGCAACATTCTTGTTGCTGAGCTTGCAAGTTTTGAAGTCCTAACTGATTAGTATAGCGACTTTCTAGTACGTCTCGTTGAGTTTGGCAACCTGTTTGAGATACATTTGTGTTTGTGTTAAAAATGTCTCGTTTAATGAATTCTTCATTTAATAAAGAATCATTTGTTAGGTTTCCGTTGCCATATCCTCCATATCCAAATAATACGAAGATTAGCAAGATCCAAATCCACCAACCACCTCCGTTTCCAAAGCCGTCATCTCTTTCAGCTAAGTTGTAAGTTGGTTGAATTCCCATTCCGTTTTCCATCATATATGTTCTCCTTTCTTTCTATAATAACGGTTTAGCCGTTGTTACCTGATTCCGAACTGCTTTGCCATTTGTTGCAGTTGTTGCTTTTGTTGTGGATTTAAATTACCCATCATCTGATTTAAAATCATTTGTGGATTTTGACCACTGTTCATAAGCATTTGAAATTGTTGAAATGCTTGTGGATTTTTCTGCGACAACATATTCATTAACATTTGTTGAGGATTTCCCATATTCATCATATTCATTGGATTCATATTTCCCATAATACTTTTTAAAGGATTCATTTTGTTTGTGCTCCTTTCTTTGGTTGCTCATTAGCTTGTTTTGGTGGTTTGCTTAATGCGCATATCAAATCATCTAATTTCTTTTCGATTCCATTTACACGATTTTCTATACTGTTAGAGGTATCTTCCGTGATTTCTTCAAATTTAAATTTTTTAAATGTTCCATCTAAAGATTTCATATAAAAAATAGATTTATTGTTATCAAATAAAATCGTAGGTAGATTTGCGTTCGCAAAGTTTCTAGCTTCCTGTTCGTCATTCACCCATTTTCCATTAAAATCAAAATTACCTTGTTGTTGTGGTGTAATCTGATTATTAATGTTGATAGGTGGAATATTTGCATACTGTTGTACTTGCTGAATTTGTTGATCTATCATTTGTCTTTGTTGCATCAAACTGTCAATTCGTGCTTGTGCCGGATTATAATTGTTGTACATTTCAACCACCTCTTTACGCTTTAATTATATGGTTACGTAATAAATAATTTAATACTCGAATAATACTCATAAAATACCCAAAATAAAATGAGCAACCATTATAGATTGCTCACATATTTATCGAACATTTTTCTTGCTTTGCATACTCTGTCCCTTATGGTTTGTACTTCCACACATAATGCATCTGCAATTTCGGTACATGACATATCATACACGTATCTCATAATCAAAACCTGTTCATATTTCTTTCTTAATCCAACAGATTTGATAAGTATTAATGCATCATTAGGACGTATTTCTTTTAATCTGTTAGCTTTGTTAATATAAACCACCGCCTTAATTAAATTCGTTGGTTTGAATTAGCTTCGCAAGAACAATTATTTACATGATCATCTTTCCAATAACCACGACAAACAATAGTAGAATAAAGAACAATAATCACTAAAACCAATACTGTAATAATCGTTCTACTTGTTTTATAGTTTCTATCAATTAATTTTGAGCAAAAACCATAAATGTTATCTACTTTTTCTTCTACATTTTGAAGTTTTTTGTTTGCATCTTTAATATCCATTTTTATTATGATCCTCCAACGCTTTTACACGATTAAACAAAGTAATTATTTGTTGTTTTAGTTCTGAAAGCTCCACTTCCATTGAATTGCTTCCTTTTTTAATTTCTGAAATTGAATCTTTAATATCACTTAAATCCGATTTAATATGTTCCAATTCATTTTTTAAAAATGCCATATGGGATATTTGCTCTCCATCCATCTTGCGTGTGCCACGATTATACGTAATAAATGCAATTACAAGCATGCATGCAGAAATAATAACACTAAGATATTCACCACTCATATTAGTTTTCCTTTCAATTTTTCATCCCTTATACGCGTTAATTTCTTATTAGTTAACTAGCGTTTAAATTTAAACTAGTATTACCATGTGACATACCATTTAAAGTACTTTCACCCTTTGTGTACTCAAATGAATTTAATCCATCAGTTGACGAAAAGCACGTATTATTAATCATTGTAATCTCAAATGATTTTGAATCACCTAATTCACCTCTAATTTGACCGCTTTTTCCATAATTAGAATTTATTACGCAATCTTTCATCATTAACTTTTGATTAGGTGCTTCTTCATAGTTTGAGGAATGACATAAAATAGCACCTTTCCAGTTATCTTTTTTAAAATATTCTTTGTTGGTATTTCTAATCAGTTCGCAATTATCAAAAATAACTTTTTGATTTTCGTTGACACCCATACCAACTGCCGGAAAAGCTTCACTATACAAAGTACAATTTGATATTCTGCCTATTGTTTGTACAGTTTTATTTTTAGAATTTCCATCAATATGCAATGCGTAACCTGGATAAGTCGTAAATACATTGTCTTCATAAGTTGGATAGAACCCTTTTTCAAACATCTTTATTGTTAAATTTCTTAATTCAAAATCACCATTAATCATAACTGGTGTATTGCCATATTGACCTGTTGTGTTTTGAATGATACATTTATCACGATTTATACCAACAATAGATATATTATGTTTATTCCTTAAATAAACAACCTCATCATACACACCTTCTCTTAATAAAATTGTAGTATGGCTATTAATATCACCAGCATTTCTAACTGCGTCATTAATAGTTGTATAATCTCCAGTTCCGTCTTTTGCGACAATAATTAATCTTGTTTTTCTTTGTTCAAGTTCTTCTTCAAAGTAAATATCAATACAAGGGCTTGATTTTAAACCATTAATATTTCCATCCCAGTACGTTGGATAAGGTTCTAAAGTCATATACGTATTTAATATTTTGTTGTTGAATTTACTATAAAAGGTAAAAGCTGAGCTATATGGCATTAATGTATCAGACATATTTTGAGTTGTAAATGCTCCTGTAGTGTCAGAATATAGATTTATTTTTAGAAAGTCATATTTTGGTGCAATTTGAGAAACATCTATTTCTAAGTGATTTACGCCTTGTACAAATGTATATGTTTGTACAAACCTATTTATCCATTGTGGGTCTGTAATGAATATTGTTCCGGTACCACCATTTGAATACACATCCATAATTACCTTTTTAGTATTTTTTGTTATTTGCGAAAAATCACCAGAAGTATAAATATAATCATTATTCATACTTGTTTTGTCAAAATCTTCTTGATATGAAGATTTAAGTGATACACAAGTTACTTTTTTAAATCCTAATTTACCTAAATCTTCCTTTAGCGAATTAACTTGTGATTGCAAATTATCATTTTGCTTATTTATCATATTTGATAACTCGTTATAGATTTGTGCAATTCTATCTTCTTCCTCACTACTAGGTGTATAAGATTTAATATAAATTCCATCAGGTGTAATTACAGATGCAATTTGTGTAGACCATTTTTGATTAATCACACTTGAACCATTTTCAGTAATTACAGCGCTCATCGCAAAATGTAATACTCCTGAATTTTTCAAAGCATCAAATGGTACTTTCCATGCAAATTCACAAGTATCATTATTAATTGTTTTGTTAATTGCAATTGACTGGCCTTTCACTCCTTTTTGATCAATCCAATTTATATATACAATTGAATCTTGCATTTTTTGAATATCAGATAACTTGTTTCTGATTCTAAATTTAATTAGTTTAGAATTTCCGTCATATTGCACTCCAAACAAACGAGATACATTATTAATGTTAATTATATGAGTGTCTGTATCAATCGTAAGATATTCGTCATCATAATCATAAGCAACCGCATCAAAGCTTAGTCTTGCTTTCAATCCATCCATTTCTAGTCTCCTTTCACTTGAAGAATTCCTTTTAATGGTGTTTCTTTAATTCCGTTCACATCAATACGAACCATCCAATTATAAACACCAACAGAAAGTTCATCCGTTTGGCAAATCACCTTCAGAGATTCATCAATAGGAATTCTGATATATTCTTTGCCATCTTTATAAATAATGAACTCTAAAGAATCATCCTTACCAGGAACAAATACTTGTCCATTCTTATACTTAATTAAAATATCTGTATAGATTGTATCTCCTTGATTTATGAAAATATGATCTCTTTTAATTTCCATTTTTAATCCTCTCCGTATCTTTTTGCACCCTTCCATTGCAATCCTGTATCACAATAAAGTCTACACTTCTCAAATGTTTTTCCGTCACTACTCAAAACAAGTGATTTTCCTTTTTTCCAATTATTTCCATCAAATACCCATACTTCTCTATAAGATGCAGATGCAATGATATAGAAGTAATAATAATCACTCATTCTTCCTAAAGTATCTGTTACATAAACAAACATTCTATACTCATTACCATTCGATACCTTGAACTCCTTAGTTAAATCATTTGAAGTGATGCCGTCTCCCAGACCGTCATAATCCCAACTACTTTTTGTAACATGTGCATCATCTGTTGTATGTGCAACGCATACTGCATTATCATACTTATCATCAATATGAGATATAGTTACATCTACGCTCGTAACAGATATTTTTTTATAATCTTCTAATGTCGTTGCATTTAATACTGTTTGAAGTAAGTATGATCCTGAACAGTCGGCCATAAATGGTTCGATATGAAATTCATAATTTGTTGAACCTTTCAACCCACTTACAACATGTGTTCCGTCTAATTTATCCACAATAAATTTTTGTGTTGCACTTGAATAAATACGCAAAGTATACAAATTGTAAGGATTCGTTTTTAGCCTTCCATAAATAGAAATTGAGGTACTATTAATATCCGTTATCTTTACTTCATATGTTGGCAATTCAATCTTAGGTGTAGTAAATTTTACTGTCCCTGATAGATTTGGCCACCCTTGGCAACTCACGTTCCATTCAAAATACCGTTGTCTATTGCAATACATAGGGTCATTAATTTGTCCTAGATAATACCATCCTGAATCCTGGATATAATTTAAATCCCATCTTGAAATAGTTTTAGATAATCCTCCAAGTTTAACAACGTTGGTTGCTTGGATTTTGAAGTTTCCAGTGAACCTAAACCTTACATCAGCTTTAAACGTTAAATTTGGATACGACCCCTCATATCTCTCATTGTAAGATTCAAACGTAAGTATTAATTGCGGATTATATTGTAATGTTGCTAAAATAGTCATATACTATCCCTCATATTTGATATAGATATCTCCAGCTTTATCCCCATCTTGTACAACAGGATCTGATGTACCATATCTAACATTAACTGTTAATTTCAGTTGATTTTGAAATTGAGCAACATAATTTTCCAATTCACTCTTAAATGCATTTACTTTTGCAACCAATTCCATCATAGATTTATATTCTTCAGTGGATTCTAACGATTCTTGCGCTGCAAGATTATCAACAACCTTAATCTTAAAATTAAACGTTGTGACAAACGTTCCACTAGATTCTAATGTTACCTGGCATTCACAAATCCCTAATTCTGCCAAGATGTTTTTAAAAGTTTCTGTATCTGAAAATTCAATTTCGTACGCATTTGAATTCTCAAACCTTGAGACAGATGTTGAACCAACACTAACCATTAATCCACTCGGCTTTTTAGTCCATAAAATCGCATGCAAAGAATCATCAACATTTGAACTATTACTAGTAATCACATCATCACTGACAAAAATTCTTAATCCTCGTCCTGAATCAGCCCTTACCATTTCAACAATCAAGTTGTCATTCGGCTTTGTTAAACTAACTGTTAAATCACTATACACAATTGCCATGTTATACCTCACTTTCTAATACAAGATCTAAATCTTCAGGACGTTCCGTAATCAAGTTATAGGTTAATTTATTTAAATAAAACCTTTCTCGTTTTCCAAACTCAGTTTCTACATAAATCGAATCATTTAACTTTAACATCTGTGCATCAGGCACATTAGATGAAAATAGTTCTTCAAATTTAATAGAAGTTTCTGTTTTTGGTTCTTGAAGTTCTTTCTCCAAAGATTTTTTTGTCTGTATTCTAAGATAGTTCCAAAAATTCGCTTCATTTGTAAATACGCCCAATGTTGTTTTCTTTGCTTGTGAATCATCCGCAATCAATTTGATATCGGAATATTCTTTCACATCAATTCTGTGAATTTCATTCGTATCCCAATTACTAGCCTTGATAATCTCGTTATTTGGTAAAATGCGTCCATTGTACGCTTTAGGTATGATTCCTGTAACTACATTTTCCATTGATTTTTTCTGAGTATATTCTGACATTTCTTTATTACTTATAAAAAAATCATTTGGCTTTAAATTGGAAGCATAATAATCTGGATTTCCAAAGTAGCAATCATAATTGTTGAACATCGCAACAAATCCGTTATTTTCACATTCAGGCCATCTGTTCATCATAGAATTTTCTTCTGTTCCAAACAAACATTGAATCAGATTGTATCGAACCCAGTATGCCGTTTGTGTAGAATCCACATCTTCAATCATCCATTTACAAGCATTTCCTACACTTTTATCTGCAACGATAACTTTATTTCCATTTCCAATACTTGTTGAACCAGGATAAATGCTATAACCTACGTTTCCATATGGCGAAATATCATAACTAGATCCATTGTTTATGAACCACCATTTCTCAGAATTATCTGAAGGGCTTTCGGAAAGACTTCCTAACACAACCTTTCCTGAATCCAATTTTAACCATCTACATGAACATAAAGATAAAATTCCATATATATCTCCATATTTATCTGATCCAACTTTTTTTAACATGAAAGTCTGTGCGGACGTTCTGTTTCTTTGATACATCTGTAACTGTAAAGATGCATCTTCACTTGCACTTGGAACATCTAGACAATATCCATTACTCTGAGCATTGCGGAAATACACGATTTTTTCATCCTCTGCATTAATATTTGCATAATTCGCATATTTTCCATGTCCATAAATTTTATAAGGATAATTTGGTCGAGACTTCGTGATAATATCATTTGCCGTATTTATCGCATCTTGCCACGTACCACTCATAGTACGATCATCAAATACAAACGCTTCTTTTTGAGAATCAAAGAACACATGTGTTGCATAGCATGTATATGTGTCACTTTGTTTGTTGTATTTTGGATATACAATTCTATATAGCTGAGGTTCTTCAAAGTTTATGTCTACTTTAAATACAGATTCATCACTAATTTCCATACCCATCAAATCACTTTTTGGAAATTCTATTTCTACGTACCAAACAGAATTTCTTTCAAACACTGCTTTAGCACTAACACAATGTCGTAGAATCACATCTCCATTGCGTTCTTTCATTTGTGCAAATGTTGTTTTTTTTCTAGAAAAGAATAAATGAATCATCTTTATTTCTCCCTATAATTACGTATAATTTCTGCACGAATAGCACCAATAT
>JABLTL010076756.1_pt1 | contig 10234 bp, 10 predicted proteins | sample 7160151 | NCBI WGS metagenome assembly JABLTL01 (sample SAMN14651223, study PRJNA627086) | human gut metagenome | isolation source: feces | host: Homo sapiens
AGGAGAAAAAGATGGAATATATAAAATTATGTGACAGTGATTACCGGTTTATGTGTGTCGTATGGGAGCATGCCCCCGTCAACTCCGGGGAACTTGTAAAGTTATGTCAGGAACAGCTTGGCTGGAAAAAATCCACGACTTATACGGTTGTACGGAAAATGTGTGAAAAAGGATACATTGCCAATGAGGATGCAACGGTTTCTGTTTTAATTCCAAAGGAACAGGTGCAGGCAGAGGAATCCCGGTATTTTGTGGATCGCACATTTGACGGATCACTGCCAGGGTTTATCACAGCATTTCTTGGAGGAAAGAAAATTTCCAAAAAAGAAGCAAAGCTGCTCAAGAAAATGATCGACGAGCATAAAGAAGGGTAGGGGCAGAGAATGGAGAAGGCAAGTGTAATTTTTCTGGCATTTCTGCAGCGGAATGGCATGGTGGCGGTTGTAATTCTCGCGGTGTTTGCAGTGCGCGCGCTTTTGCGGAAATGTCCCAAAAAATATTCCTATGCATTGTGGGCAATTGTTGGAATCCGTATGTTATTTGATTTGCCCATTGCATCAGGATGGAGTTTGTTTAATCTGTTTCGTCTGGTAAAAAGCAGATCACAAATGAGTGAGATTGCACACTACACAGGAGTATCTGGAGTGCATGCGCAAACGGCAGTACAGAATGTGACGCAGATATCTGCCGGTTCACGTGTGACAGGGGATGCAGCTTCTGAAGCTGGTTTGACAGCAGCTATGACGACCTCACAGAAAATTTGTGCGGTGTTGTTTTTTGTCTGGCTGATCGGGATATTTTTATTTTTAGGATATGGAATGTATTCCTATATCAAATGCCGCAGTATGGTACGGACAGCAGTACGTTTAACCGTAAATGAAACATCTGGAAACGTCCGGCGGACCATAAAGATCTGGGAATGTGACTGTATTCCATCACCGTTTGTACTGGGAATTTTCTGCCCGCAGATTTATATTCCGTTTCGGATGAAAGAGGAGGAACAGCAGTACATCCTTGCGCATGAGAGCTGGCACATTCGCAGACATGATCCTTTATGGAAGCTGATTGCATTCGTACTTTTGGCTGTATACTGGTGGAATCCATTGGCATGGATTGTCTTTTTCTATATGACAAGAGACATGGAGATGAGTTGTGATGAGGCCGTACTTGCGCAGTTTGGAAATCAGATTAAAAAAGGATACAGCGCATCCTTACTTGCTTTTGCGATGGAGCGGCATCCGTATTCATTTGCCCCGGTTGCGTTTGGAGAGGCAGATGCAGGAAGGAGAATTAAGAACGTGTTGAATTTTAAAAAACCACATACCTGGGTGGCTGCGATTGCAACCGTTTTGGTTGCACTTGTGGCAGTAAGTTGTCTGACAAACCAGAAACCGTCGGAGACAAAAACAGAGCATACAACCGAGAAAGTGGATAGTACACAGCAGCCAGTGCAGGAAAATGCAGGAGCTGCGATAATAGAGCAGAATATCAGGGAATGGGCACAGGCATTTTGCGACCGGGATACAGAAAAAATTGTGCAGATGACATCCAAAGAGGTACAGTCGAATTTAGAGAAAATACATATTTTGTGGATGGATGGAGATACACCGTCATTTGGCTGGTCGAGTCCATGGCCATGGGGAGCCTTTGGCAGTTTCTTTGGTGGAACCGGAGAAGAAATGGATGGCTACTGGCTGCATGAAATCAATACGGAAGAACAGACTGCAGAGATTTTGTATTATGTGGAGTCATCAGATCCGCATGTGAGCGTGTGGATAGAGAATATCCATTATGCACAGGAAAATGGTCAATTTCAGATTACACAGGAAAAAATCAATCAGTTTGCTGACGGTCCGGATGCTAAAACGGATGGAATTGCATCGGCAGATGAGTTTGATACAGCATATGCGCAGGGAATCAGCGATACGCAGATGGACTACTGTATAAACGGTATGGGTGAAGTGCTGAATAAGAATATGGTTCCAATTGGTGCATTGCTTGAGCCGACAGATGCAGCCCGGCAGCTTTTGAATTTATCGTCGGATAAAAAGCTTGTTTCCGTGGAAAAAGAATCTGAATCTGCAGATAAAACACAGGTCGGTATACAGATTACATTTTTAAAGGATGGACAGAAGCGGTATTTGTCTATGATCCAGCCATGGGGAAAAGATGGAATCTGGGTTCCGGCAGAAGCGAAAGAAGGCAAGTAAAAATTGTTTGACAAACTGTGATTGTCTTTCTATAATAATATAATTATAGAATACAAGCGAAGATGGGAACAAGTACCAATGTGTGGAACGAACAGAAAGCAGCCGGTAGATGAGAGGCACACGGAAAGCACAGATGGATTTATGGAAAAACCATAAGCCGGGCGATAAGGAATCTCCCCAGCAAGCTGGGTCCCCCTGCCGAGGATTTATGGAAAAACCATAAGCCGGGCGATAAGGAATCCCCCCAGCAAGCTGGGTCCCCCCTTACCGCAGGGAATACATCCCTGAGCTTTACACCGAACGTATTTCAAGTAGGCTGTAACGGAGTAGTGCCCGTTAACCGCACTGGAGTGTAGCTGCACTCGCGGAGGCAGGCTGTGTGAACAGCATGCGAATTAAGGTGGTAACACGAGAGATCCCCCTCGTCCTTATAATTAGGACGAGGGGATTTTTATTTGGATTTTTATAGATATGGAGCAAAGGGACATAAAGCCCCAGAAAAATCAAAAAAGTTAAATTACAGGAGGAAACCCAATGACACTTTACGACGAACTGGTTGCCCGCGGTCTGATCGCACAGGTAACCGACGAGGAAGAAATCAAGGAACTCATCAACAATGGAAAAGCGGTATTTTATATCGGTTTTGACCCGACAGCTGACAGTCTGCATGTGGGACATTTTATGGCACTGTGTCTGATGAAACGTCTGCAGATGGCAGGAAACAAGCCAATCGCGCTGATCGGCGGTGGTACAGCCATGATCGGTGATCCATCCGGACGTACCGATATGCGTCAGATGATGACACCGGAGACCATTCAGCACAACGTAGACTGTTTTAAAAAGCAGATGAGCCGTTTCATCGATTTCGGGGAAGGCAAGGCAATGCTGGTAAACAATGCCGACTGGCTGATGGATTTAAACTACATCGATGTACTGCGTGATGTTGGTGCACATTTTTCCGTAAACCGCATGCTGACAGCAGAATGTTACAAGCAGCGTATGGAAAAAGGATTAAGCTTTCTGGAGTTTAATTACATGATCATGCAGAGTTACGATTTCTACACACTGTACCAGAAATATGGATGTAACATGGAATTCGGTGGAGATGACCAGTGGAGCAACATGCTCGGTGGTACGGAACTGATCCGCCGGAAGCTTGGAAAAGATGCGTATGCCATGACGATCAATCTGCTTTTAAACTCTGAGGGAAAGAAGATGGGAAAAACACAGTCCGGTGCCGTATGGCTTGATCCGAACAAGACTTCTCCGTTTGACTTCTTCCAGTACTGGAGAAATGTGGCAGATTCCGATGTGTTAAAGTGCATCCGCATGCTGACCTTCCTGCCATTGGAGCAGATCGATGAGATGGACAAATGGGAAGGTGCCAAGCTGAATGAAGCAAAAGAGATTCTCGCTTATGAGCTGACCAAACTGGTACACGGTGAGGAAGAGGCAAAGAAAGCCAAAGAGGCATCCCATGCACTGTTTGCAGGCGGCGGGGTTTCTGCACATATGCCGACGGTTGAAGTGACTGCAGATGATCTGTACAATGACAAGCTCGATATCATGGCAGTTCTTGTAAAGGCTTCTCTGTGTGAGAGTCGTTCCGATGCACGTCGTGCCGTACAGCAGGGTGGAGTCTCTGTGGACGGTGAGAAAGTTACAGACATCAGTACCAGTTACACGCTCGACGAGTTTGCCGGAGAAGGAAAGGTCGTAAAGCGTGGTAAGAAGAAGTTTGCAAAAGTCATCAGTAAATAAGAAGTTCGTATTGACTAACTCAAAGGCCGTTTGTTATAGTTTACCTAATTCATAGACAAAAGTATGTGAGGGAGTAGTTCGCACATTGTGTGACTTGTCAACATACCGGTCATTTGGACCTGGCAAGCCTTAAAGAATGAGACTCATGTGCACCGGAAAAACGTGGTTGCAGTCGCGCTTTTCGCTGGTGTACATTGGGTCTCTTTTTGATATATAAGGACAGAAGCGCAAGGTATGAATCCCTTCACAAAAGGAGAACATAAGAATGGTAATCGAGTTATTTCTGATTGGTGTCGGACTCTCGATGGATGCATTTGCGGTATCCGTCTGCAAGGGTCTTGGCATGGAAAAAATCAACAAAAAACACGCATTTCTGATTGGATTGTATTTCGGAGGATTTCAGGCACTGATGCCGTTTCTCGGCTGGGCGCTGGGAATCCGCTTTCAGAAATACATTACTTCGGTCGATCACTGGATCGCCTTTTTCCTGTTGCTGTTTATCGGTGGCAAGATGGTGATTGAAGCGGTTCGTGACAAAGACGTGCAGGAAATTGGAGCAAAAGATCTGCCACTGGATCACAAAGAAATGCTGCTTCTTGCAGTTGCAACCAGTATCGATGCACTTGCAGTCGGTATTACATTTGCCTTTTTAAATGTATCCATCATGGAAGCCTGTCTGATTATCGGATGCACGACATTTGTATTATCGGTCATCGGAGTGGTTGTCGGTAATTTTTTCGGCACCCGCTACAAAAGAAAAGCAGAGATTGCAGGTGGGGTAATCCTCATACTTATTGGCTTGAAAATACTATTGGAGCACTTGGGCATTATTGCCTTTTAACACATTATTTTACAGAAAGAGGGAAAAGATATGACAGAATTTATTTCAACATGTTCCATGCCGCTGGCGGTTATTTTTTTGATTGTGGGATTTTTCTTTCTTGTCAAAGGTGCAGATATCTTTGTGGAAGGAAGTTCCAGTATTGCAAAACGGTTTCATGTTCCGGCTATCATTATTGGACTGACCATTGTTGCCATGGGAACTTCACTTCCGGAGACTGCGGTTTCCGTTGTTGCAGCAATCCAGCATAAGAATACGCTGGCAATCAGTAATGTGGTCGGGTCCAATATTTTTAATATGATGGTGGTCATCGGTTTTTGTGCCATAATGACTCCGGTTGCCGTACAGAAAGCTACATTGAAACGTGATTTCCCATATTCCGTGTTTGCAGCATTGCTGCTTATGATACTCGGTGGTGTGGGAATGAAACTGGGACGTTTTGACAGTGCTGTATTTCTGGTGTTTTTTGCCATATTTATCGGAACAATGATTCGTATGGCATTGAAAGCAGGAAAAGAAGGCGGGCAACCGCAAAGTGAAGAGATTGAAGCGGCAGAGGCACAGAAAGTGATGTCGATGCCAAAAAGCCTGTTGTTCCTTGTGGTTGGTGTGGCCGGTATTGTGATCGGCGGGGATGTGGTTGTGGACAGCGCCAGCAATATTGCATTGAAAATTGGAATGAGCCAGACACTGGTGGGACTTACAATTGTTTCTATCGGAACTTCACTTCCGGAACTTGTCACTTCCGTTGTTGCAGCACGCAAAAATGAAGTCGATATGGCACTTGGAAATGCCATAGGCTCTAATATTTTTAATATTCTGTTTGTACTTGGTCTGGCGGGAGTTATCAGTCCGATGCCGTTTTTGATGGAAAACATCATAGATATTATTATTTTGATTGTTTTGAGCCTGTTGATCTGGGGGTTTGCATGGACAAAAGAAAAAATCAGCAGAAAAGAAGGTATTGTGATGCTGGTTTTATATGTGGTTTATGTGATTTATATCTGCATGAGATAGAAACTTCTGTGACAGGATGAATTTTGGAAAATAGTTTTTACAGGGGACAGGATATCAGGACTTTAATTTGCAGAAGGTTTTTTGACGGGAACATCAAGCACGCGTTTTACAGCACTTTGTAGTTCCGGATGCCGGCGATACATTTCGATGACATGCCGTTCATCTGCAGTGATCGGGAAGGATTTGTCTGCAGGGATGTGCAGGAGATTTCCGGTGAATGTGTCACTCTGATACAGTTCACAGAGCAGCAGCAGTGTTTCCGTGCGGGGATAGGCCTGATCGCTTTCCCATCCGTACACGGTTTTTTCGGCGACTGCGATATTGTACAGATCATTCAGCTGTACAACTACGTCATGGATCGTCCAGCCACGATTTTTTCGCATCGTCTTTAAGGCTGCCCCGATTTGTATATTTTTCATGTTGGTGCTCCTTCTCATTTATCTTTGGCAGTTTTGTACTGGAAAAAACTGGATAAAAGCATATTAGTCTACGGAAAAACAGGTCAGCAAGAAATTCTTGGCATATAAGAAAATATTCTTGAATAAACAGAAAAACGGACGAATAAGGGATACTTTACAAATGGCGTGGAATTCGGTAAAATGGGGAGAGCGAATGTGAGATAAGGAGGCCAAGGACATGGCAGAAAATAAAGGGAAGTTTTATATGACAACCGCGATTGCCTATACTTCAGGTAAGCCGCATATCGGAAACACGTACGAGATTATTCTTGCGGATGCAATTGCGCGTTATAAGAGAGCCGAAGGCTATGATGTCTATTTTCAGACCGGAACTGATGAACACGGACAAAAGATTCAGGAAAAAGCAGAGGCAGCAGATATTTCACCGAAAGAATTTGTAGATCAGGTTTCCGGTGAGGTAAAGCGGATCTGGGATCTTGTGAATTCTTCTTATGATAACTTTGTCCGTACCACGGATGAGGATCATGAGAAATGTGTAAAGAAGATTTTTAAAAAGCTTTATGATCAGGGTGATATTTATAAGGGATCTTATGAGGGAATGTATTGTACACCTTGTGAGTCTTTCTGGACAGAATCCCAGCTTGTAGACGGCAAATGTCCGGACTGTGGACGGGAAGTGCAGCCTGCCAAAGAAGAAGCTTATTTCTTTAAGATGAGTAAATATGCAGACCGGCTCATTGATTATATCAATACCCATCCGGACTTCATTCAGCCGGTTTCCCGTAAGAATGAGATGATGAATAACTTCCTGCTTCCGGGACTGCAGGATCTGTGCGTATCACGTACCAGTTTCAGCTGGGGAATTCCGGTAGATTTTGATCCGAAACATGTCGTATATGTCTGGCTGGATGCACTGACAAACTATATCACAAAGATTGGATATGATCCGGACGGTTCCACAGACCAGTTTAAGAAGCTATGGCCGGCTGATCTGCATCTGATCGGAAAAGATATTGTCCGTTTCCATACCATTTACTGGCCAATCTTTCTGATGGCACTGGATCTGCCACTGCCAAAGCAGGTATTTGGTCATCCGTGGCTGCTTCAGGGCGGGGATAAGATGAGCAAGTCCAAGGGAAATGTAATCTATGCGGATGACATGGTAGATCTGTTTGGCGTAGATGCTACCCGTTATTTTGTATTGCATGAGATGCCGTTTGAGAATGATGGCGTGATTACCTGGGATCTGGTCATTGAGCGTTTCAACTCTGATCTGGCAAATATTCTTGGAAATCTGGTAAACCGTACCGTTTCCATGAGCAATAAATATTTTGGCGGTGTGGTCACATCCACAGGAGTCACCGGTGAAGTGGATGCAGATCTGAAAGCTGTTGTGACAGCAACCCGTGACCGTATTGTAGAGAAGATGGCAAAACTTCGTGTGGCAGATGCAATTTCCGAAGTATTTGCACTGTTCCGCCGTTGCAATAAATATATTGATGAGACAACCCCGTGGGTACTGGCAAAAGACGAGGCACAGAAAGACCGTCTGGCAGAGGTTCTTTACAATCTGACCGAGTCCATCACGATCGGCGCAAGTCTTCTGCACCCGTTCCTTCCGGAAACTGCAGAAAAAATTGTGGCACAGTTATCGACATCATTGCGTGATTTTGATGAGCTCAATCAGTTTGGTCTGTATCCGGATGGAACAAAAGTAACCGATGCTCCGGAGATCCTTTTTGCAAGAATTGACGCAAAAGAGATCCAGCCAAAAGTGGATGCCATTCAGGCAAAGCAGAAGGAAGAGTACGAAAAAGAGCAGAAAGCATTAAATGGCGGAGAGTCCGCAGATGAAGCAGTGATTGATATAGATCCGAAGGAAGAGATCACATTTGATGATTTTACGAAGATGCAGTTCCAGGTGGGAGAGATTCTCTCCTGTGAGGCAGTTGCAAAGTCAAAGAAGCTGCTTTGCTCCCAGGTAAAAATCGGAAACACCGTAAAGCAGATTGTATCCGGTATCCGTAAAGATTACACACCGGAAGAGATGGTCGGCAAGAAGGTTATGGTTCTTGTGAACTTAAAGCCGGCAAAACTTGCCGGAGTATTGTCCGAGGGCATGCTGCTGTGTGCAGAGGACGAAAACGGCACACTTTCTCTGATGACACCGGAGAAACCAATGCCAAGCGGTGCAGAGATCTGTTAAACAAGGTCGGAGGCATAAAAATAGGAGGCATAAATTATGGAAATCCTTGATGTTGTAGATGAAACCGGAGCACCAACCGGTGAAACCGTAGAACGCGCGGAGGCCCACCGGGAAGGGGTACGGCACCGCACATCCCATGTCTGGATTGCCCGCAACAGGAACGGACGGATTCAGCTTTTGCTGCAGAAGAGATGTATGCAGAAAGATTCATTTCCGGGATGCTATGATATTTCCAGTGCCGGACATATACCGGCAGGGGATGATTACATTCCTTCAGCAATTCGGGAGTTGAAAGAAGAATTAAATGTGACAGTGCAGGAGTCGGATCTGATTTATTGCGGACAGGTGCATAAGGATGTTGACAGCAAATTTCACAGACAGCCATTTCATGATCACCAGATTTCAAATGTCTATCTGCTCTGGCTGGATCGGGAAGCAGAGGAATTTGAACTGCAGACCGAAGAAATTGAGAGTGTGCGCTGGATGGATTATGCCCAGGTGCGGGGCATGGTGGCTTCGGATACACTTCCAAACTGTATCATTATGGAGGAACTTGATCTGATAGAAAGGCACTTCTTATGATTTTTGAGACACATGCACATTACGATGATGCAAAATTTGATACGGACCGGGAGATGCTGCTTGCGGAATTACCGCAGCGCGGCATTTCGCCGGTTATTAATGTAGGGTCTTCCATTGCGACGACAAAGACAACACTTTCGCTGGCGCAGGAATACCCTTTTCTTTATGCTGCGGTGGGCGTACATCCCAGTGACGTGGATGATTTAAATGAGGACACTTATGCATGGCTCAAACAGCAGACAACGCTGCAAAAGACAGTTGCGGTGGGAGAGATCGGACTGGATTATTACTGGGATAAGGAACCGGAGATACAGGCGAAGCAGAGGTATTGGTTTGTACGACAGCTTGCACTGGCTCAACAGGCAGAACTTCCGGTGATCATTCATTCCAGGGATGCAGCAGAAGATACCATGAAGATCATGGAAAAGGCATATGAGGATGGCATAAAGGGTGTGATCCACTGTTATTCCTATTCGCCGGAGATGGCACAGGAATATGTAAAGATGAGATATTTCATCGGTGTAGGAGGCGTTGTGACTTTTAAAAATGCCAAAAAGCTGGTAAAGACCGTGGAAACGATTCCTCTTTCGAGCATAGTGCTCGAAACCGACTGCCCGTATATGGCGCCGGAACCACACCGGGGAACGCGCAATGATTCACGTAATATTCCGTACGTGATTGCAAAAATTGCGGAGCTCAAAGGCGTTTCTGTGGAGGAAGTCGAGCAGACCACACGGGAAAATGCCTTTGCACTGTTTACGAAAGTACCACGATAAAGGAGAGATATTATGGAAGAGTATGAAGTAATCCGTATTCCGGTTTCGGATGGGACGGAAAAAGAGTTTGCCATCATGGATACCTTTACCGTTGAAGAGAAGCACTATATGGCAGTGTCTCTCATAGCGGAGGATGAGATTCAGGAAGGTGTGTATCTGTATCGATACCGTGATGCGGAAGACGGAGATATCGTTGTGGAACAGATTACGGAACCGGCAGAGTATAAGCGTGTATCCAGGGCATATGAAGCGCGGTAAGGCTGCAAAAGAAGGATGAGAAAGATGAAAAAGTGGAAGAAAAAGCGTGTGGTGGCGGTGCTTTTGACGCTGCTTGTGCTGTTACAGTTTCCGGCAGACTTTGGAAGTGTGGCACATGCTGCACAGAAAAAGGAAATCAGGGGAACGATTTCGGTAGCATCCAA
>JABLTL010103111.1_pt1 | contig 10219 bp, 9 predicted proteins | sample 7160151 | NCBI WGS metagenome assembly JABLTL01 (sample SAMN14651223, study PRJNA627086) | human gut metagenome | isolation source: feces | host: Homo sapiens
TCACTTTATTACTAATAATCCTAATTTTCCTATTTTTTCATCTCTAATTAATATTCACTTTTTAAAAGATCAATTATGCTCATCTCTATCCTAATATCCCAACTAAAAACATCGTTATTAATATACAAATAACAAAATTACTTTTACTAATTTTAAATTCCCCCTAACATATGCTATATTGAAAAATAACTTTTACTGATATTTCCTTTTTCTTTACTTAAATAATATTATTTTATGATTTATTTTTTATCATATGTCTAATAATTCTCATTAAGGAATAATAAAAATACTAAATATGTTTATACGATATTAGAGCTAATTCTTTAATGGGTAAAATAAGTCAATTATATGAAGTAGAAAGAAAAGATATAGAAAAAACAGCTAGTACAAAACTAACTGTATCCTTCTTCCATCTATATCTCATAATAATCCCACTGGCTTTTCTTCATATCAACATGATTTTCATTCTTAAAAAATACACCTTCATCTAATAGTAAAAATTTTTGTTCCTTCCATCCTGGTGCTAGCCTACCAGCATAATTAACTACACGATGACATGGATATTTCCCATAAAACTCTGAATAACTAAGAATCTTTCCAACAAGACGTGCATTTTTATCCCTTCCAATAAGCCTAGCAATTTGTCCATATGTAGCTACTTTTCCCTTTGGAATTTCCTCTACAACAGAAAGTATTTCATAAATTAACTCTTCATTAATAACCTTTTTCATATATTATTCACCTATGATACAAATTTTTACTTTAATATATATTACATTTTACATTATATTTGATATTTAGTTTTCCCTCACTACTAAAAATCCTATTCAATATATATTTAGATATAGTATCATTCATGTTTCCAGCGTTAAATATTAATGATTTATATTCTAATTCTTTATAATTAAAATTACAATCACTTCTCATATAGTAATGTCAATCATATTTAGGTTTTGTGCTAGTATCTTTATAGATAAATTCCAGTCTGCTGTTTCTGTAAATGCTTTTATTACACTATCCGGTTCTTGACCAAACAATGATAATATTCAAATTAATATACCTAGCAATGGCATCATAAAAATAAGTGCTAGCCATGGCCAATTTAGTGCATTACTTAATATTATCTTTGCTTACACTTCCAACACCCGAAACCTTTACAAAATTATTATAAAAGTTAGTTACTGTATTTTCTATTATTACTTGGAGTTCACCTACTTGAATGAAACTTCCCTTTACAGTTGAAAAATTTTTCAAGAACAAAACGGCTATCACTATGCCCACTTCGTGGTATCAATTTTATAGCTTTAAATATTGAAATCCATTGATATAACTTGCTTTACAAATTCAAATTTTTATAATTTCCTATACATAAAAAAGAAAGCAAGTAGCCTATCACTAAGCTACTTACTTTAACTAAACTTTATAAAAAATTTACTTTTTCTTATTAATTAAAATAGCACCAATTCCTGTAATTATTGTTCCTATAAGTCCACTAGTTACAACATATCCTGTCTGTGGTAATTTTGAAGAATCATTACTTGATCCTACTAAGGATTCATTTTTATTATCAGAAGAAGGATTTTTTTCATTTTCTTTATCTTCTGATGGTGCTACTGGCTTTTGTTGCTCTACTGGTTTCTCAGTATCGTTTTTCATATCTAATTTTATTGTTTTTGAAACTATACTTCCATCTTCTAAAACAAGATTTATATCATAATTAGAAGATTCAAATCCTATATATTCTAAAACCTCAGGTGAAAGGACTAATTTATCATCAATTATATAAACAGCAGGAGCTGAAGATATATCCTCTTTACTTCTTAAGTTTTTATATATCACTGGTAACTTTTTACCATTTATAGTAACATATTCAACTTTAGAGTTACTTGGAATAAAATTTGGAATTTCTACTGCTTTAAGGTTATTTTTATCAATTGTAACTTCAAATTGAGTATCATTTGATGGTGGTTTAACTTCTTCTCCTCCATTTGATGGTGGTTTAACCTCTTCTCCTTCATTTGATGGTGGTTTAACCTCTTCTCCTCCATTTGATGGTGGTTTAACTTCTTCTCCTCCATTTGATGGTGGTAGTTCTGGCACATTTGGTTTATTTATTGAAGTATTACTATTAATTACATTAATTGTTATTGCTCCAACAGAAAGTGTCTGATCTGAAAACATTAATACACAAGGATACATTCCGTTAGTTAAATTTAATGCTTTTAGTTCTTCATATGGTATAGTTAATGTTTTTTCACTATCATTATATACAAGCTTATCAACATTAAGTTCGTATCTATTTTCACCATAAGAAATAGTAAATTTGGTTAATTTTTGGTTAAAGTAATCAACCCCAGTTATAACCAAATCTTTAGAGTTATTATTATCAAACTTTATAGTCTGTTGAGTTATAGTAGGAAAATTGTTTTGTTTATTTTGCTCTACTAAAGCTTCCTTTAATACATTTGTATTAGCGGAAGCAGTTACTACACCTAAGTTTGAAATTATTAATCCCCCAGCTAAAGCAATTGCTAACTTTTTTTCTTTTGTGCTCATATTATTTCCTCCTTAAATAATTAACATTTTACCAATTAAATTTACTTTATTAACAATTTAATAATATAAATTTAAAAATTATCTTTAATTATACTTAAATTTTAAGTTTCTGTAAATATATAATTCTTATATTAGATTTCGGTAAGTTTTAATTTTTGATATGATTATAGAATAAGTTTGTCTACTTTTAAAACTTATTTTGATTATTATATTAATCCCTAAAAAGTAACCATTAAATATTTAATATTAGATTTATATATTAGAATAAATAACTCTCTTGATAAAATAATACTATTTATATATAATAATTTCAACATGTTATATATTCCAACAGTAATTAAGTTATTTGAATATATAAAAACAATTAACTTATTTAAGTATAAAAATACAGAAAGGATGATGATATTTGATACAAACATCCCCAAAAAAATGTACCTTAGATAAAATTAAAATATTATCTGGTGCACAGCTAAAATACATTGCATTTGTATCAATGTTAATTGACCATGTAAATAAAGCATTAATTTACCCAAACTTAAATGGTGAAGGGTTATTACTAAAAATAAGCAATCTTTTTGATGTACTAGGAAGAATAGCATTTCCTATTTTTGCTTTTCTTTTAGTAGAAGGTTTTTTTAATACAAAAAACAGAAAAAATTATTTATTATATCTTTTAGGATTTGCTATAATTTCAGAAGTACCTTTTGACCTATTTGTAACTAAGACATTCTTTAATCCTAGATTTAATAATGTTCTTTTTTCACTTTCACTAGCATTAATAACTATTTGGATTATTGATATAATTAAAACAAAAATAAAGAAATCACCTAGAATTATATGGTATACAATTTCATTATTTATAGTTACCATAATGTGTTTTATATCTATGTTTCTTTCTGTGGATTATGATTATCATGCAATTTTAATAGTTTATTTCTTTTATATTTTTTATAATAAGCCAATTTTATCATCTATATTCGGATATCTTTCTATATTCAAAGAAGTTTGGGCAACCCTTGGCTTCGGATTCATTCTTACATATAACGGAAAACGTGGTAAACAATCTAAAATATTAAATTATTGTTTTTATCCAGTTCACCTATTAATATTAGGATTACTAAGAATGTATTTTAATATCTAAAATTATTTTAAACACAAAAACGGCAACTACTGGAACTTCTTCCACTAAATTGCCATTTTTTAAAATCTTTATTCCCTTACACTTTATTTAAATATGAATTATATATTTTAATTTTCTATAACTTTCATTATATTTTCACTATTATAAACTTCTTCATCAAGCATTCCCTCAGACTTTGCAACTACTACACTAGTTGCTGCATCTCCAACTACATTTAAAGAAGTTACTAACATTTCTATTGGTCTATTTATTGCAAGAATTAATGAATAAGCAAGAATTGCCGCATCATTATTATATCCCATTCCAGTTAAAACTGTGAAAAGTATTATTGCTCCTGCACCTGGTGCAGCTGGTGTACCAATTGATGCTATTAATGCAAGTAATCCAATAACTATTATATTTCCTATTGTTACATCATACCCTGCACTTGTTGCTATAAATATTGCAGCTATAACTTGCATTATTGCTGTTCCATTCATATTTATAGTCATTCCAAGTGGTAATATAAATGATGCTATATCTTCACTAACACCTAATTCTTCAACTGTAGTTTTAGTATTTAAAGGTAATGTTGCTGCAGATGATGAAGTTGAAAATCCAAATAATGCAACTTTACCTATTTTGTTTACAAATTTAATTGGGTTAAGTCTAGCCCCTATTGCTATAAATATTGAATACCCAAAAACTAAAAATAATAACAATGCTATTATTGTTGTAAATACATATACAAATGCTGGTTTTAAATTATCTACACCATATATTGCAAATGTTCTTGTTATAAGAACAAATATTGATATTGCTCCAAATTTAGTTATTATAAAACTTAAAAATACTGTTATTATTGAATTTATTTCTTCTAATAAAGTTTTTAATACAGTTACTTTATCACCTAAGTAATTAATGCAAAGACCTAATACTACTGCAATAAAAACAACTGCTAATATACTGCTATTGCTTGAAAATGCAGATAAAATATTATTTGGTATAGCTTGAATTATTATTAACAATGGATTATTTGAGCTCACAACACCTTCTTGTGCTGTTACATTTTGAACATTGGCTGTAAATAACCCTAAATTCTTTATTATGAATCCTATTGCTCCAGCTAATGTTAATGCAAAAACTGAAGTTGATAAAAACCCTAATATAGTTTTATATGAAATACGACCTAGTTTTCTAGTATCACTTATCTTACACATAGCTAATGCTATTGATGTAAATACCATTGGTACTATTACTAATTGAAGTGAATTTACAAACAACTGACCTATTATATAAAATATACCAATTGCATTTGTTGCTCCCTTTTGTGATATGTCTTGAAATAAAATATTATTAATACTTGTCCAAACATGATCATTTCCACTTTTTATCAAATTCTCTCTAAGAATTATAAATCCTACTCCAAATACTAATCCTAAAGCAAGTGCCATTGCCATCTTAAGCGCCAGCTTATTACTGTTATTAATTTTTTTAATCATTTTCTTATTCTCCTTGTTAGCTATTCCCCTAATTCAAATAACTATATAAGGATAATATACCTTTATTGAATGCTAGGACAAAGTGGCGCCACGCCAAGTTCGTGGTATAAATCTTACAATTTTAAATTTTGAAATCCATTCATATACCTAGCTTTACGACTTAAAAATTTTTATACTTTCCTAAGCGTAAAAAAAGTCTTCCAAACCTGGAAGACTAATATAAATTCAATATAAATAACTTTTTATTAATACATAATTTTAATCAATAAACTATTATTAATTATATTTTTATAATAATAAATGTCATTTGTACGTATATTATAACTTCCTTATTGATTTCCCGAATCAATTTAAAGGGATTTTTCGTTTATATTATCATATACTATATTTTGTGTCAATATTAATCACAAAAAATATAAGTAATAATTTCCTATTCTTAACAACTCCTTATTAAAAGGAAAATATCTCTTAGTTGAACTTCTATAAAAAAGATGTTATTCTATCAATATTAAAACTAAGTATAAAACTTCAAGTGATAAAATAATATTAAAGGCTTATAAAAATAGGCCCTTTTTTTTATGTAAAGCGAGGTACTAATATGATAAAAGTTGATAAATTATCTTACTCATTTCCCCAAAAAAATTTATATAATGATATTTCTTTTACCTTAGAAGATGGTCAACATTGTGCTTTTATAGGAACAAACGGTAGTGGAAAAAGTACTCTTATAGATATATTTATGGACCCTGAAAAATATTTATTTGATGGCTCATTAGAAATTGATCCAAGCTGTAGAATTGGATATGTATGTCAATTTCAAGAAATAGATAAAACACAAGATATTACTGTTTTTGAATACTTAGCTGAAAATTTCATTAAACTTCAAAATGAAATAACATCCATATGTACTGAAATGGAAACATCTTCTGATATCGAAACTTTACTTGAAAAATATCAAGATGCCTTAGATGAATTTGAATCAATCAATGGAGATGATTTTGAAAATATCATTGATAAGAAATTAAACCTTATAGAATTAATTAAATATAAAAATTTAAGCATATCTCAACTTAGCGGTGGAGAATTTAAGCTTATCCAAGTAATAAAGTCAATGTTAACTAATCCAGATTTACTTATTATGGATGAACCAGATGTGTTTTTAGATTTTAAAAATCTTAATGCCCTTAAAAACTTAATTAATGCTCATAAGGGAACACTTTTAGTTATTACTCACAATAGATATTTATTAAATCATTGCTTTAATAAAATTCTTCATCTTGAAAACATGGAAATTCAAGAGTTTGATGGAAATTACATAAATTATAATTTTTCATTACTTCAAACCAAAATAGAACTTCAAGAATTAGCTGCTGCTGACACAGAAGAAATTGAAAGAAATGAAATATTAATAGATAGATTAAGAGAACTTGCAAGTGAAAATGCTGAACAATTTAGAGGTAAAACTTTAAGAGCTAGAGTTAAGTTCCAAGAAAGATTAGAAAAACGTAGAATTAAAGCTCCATTTGTTGAAATTAAACAACCTAATATTATTTTTATTACAACTGATGAAGTGGAAGAAAAAACAGTGCTAAAAGTTACTGATTATGAATTATCATTTGATGAAGTTCTTTTAAAAGATGTAAACTTTGAAATTAAATCAACTGATAAAGTAGCTATTGTTGGTGCAAATGGTGCAGGTAAAACAACGCTTTTCCAAACTATTTTTAACAATAATAATTCTTCTATTGAAATAAATGAAAATATCAAAATAGGTTATTTATCTCAGCTTCAAGGTCAAACATTAAATTATTCTAATACAATTGCTGATGAATTCTTTGATATTGGCTTTAAAACTTATGATGATATTAAGGAATATCTTGAAGGTTATAACTTTGATGAAGAATTACTTAATCAAAAAATAGGAACATTATCTGGTGGTGAAAAGAACTTAATACAATTAGCTAAAATTTCAGAAGTTGGAGCTGATTTACTTCTTCTTGACGAACCTACAAGCCACTTAGATACTTATTCACAAATAGCATTAGAAAAGGCAATTAAAAACTATAAAGGTGCTATCTTAATGGTATCTCATGATTACTATACTATAGCAAATTGCATGGATTATGTTTTATTTATTGAAAATAAAAAAATTAGAAAAATTAATATAAACCATTTTAAAGATATAATTTATGCTAATCACTTTAATAAAGACTATTTAAAAATTGAACAAAAGAAAAAATCAGTTGAAACTAAAATTGAATTAGCTTTAAGAGATAATAACTTCCTTTTAGCTCAATCTTTATGTGAAGAGTTAGAAAAAATTATTAAATTACTTTAAAATATTCTATGTAGTATTAATAGCCTAAATTAAAAATGATAAAGTAATTTTATTTTTTAAGATTCTAAATTTATATCTAAAAAAATTTAATAAGTGAATTTGTTTTGATAAAAAACAAATTCACTTATTAATCTTAAACTAAATCATACAAATTTTTTGTAAGTATTCACTTGTACATAATATATCACCATATTGATCTTCAATAAATTCAATAACAGCATCAGAATTATTATCTATAATTCTTGAAAAAACAACCATATAATCTTTTATTATATTTTCAATTATTATATTAATATAGTTTTAAAACATTGTATATTCTTTACATACTAAAAACTCAATAGTCCTTGAACAGCCCCTGTAAAATATACAAGAAACTGTTCACTTCTTCTTTAACTTTTAATATTAATAATATAAAGTTTTAATAAAATTGGAAAGTTTATCTTTATCTGGTGTAATAAAATTATCTAATTCAATTGTTTTTATAAATTCATCTTTTGTAACCCATTTATAATCAATAGTTTCACCTTCTTGCAATATAATTGAATCCTTTTTTATATTACATTTACATATATGAACTTTATAAAATGTACCTTTATAAGGCTTTTTTACTGTATAAATAAGTTCTAAATTATCAGCTTTAATACCTGTTTCTTCAAACAATTCCCTCTTGGCGGCATCTAAAAATTTTTCTCCCTTAATTACACTACCACTTGCACCAGCTTCCCAAAGACCTGGATTATTAGGCTTACTCCAATCTCTTTGCATTAATAAATAAGTTCCATCATCATGATATACAATAACATTAACTACAGCATGAAAAACTCCCTTTTTTATCTTACTTCCTCTAACTATATCAATTCCTATCTTTTCTTCATTTTCGTTGTATCCATCCCATAATTCCATGTCTCATACCTCCTAATACAACTTAATTATTTAATGTTGCATTTCATATATTATAATTTTTTAATAATTATAATACCTAAGTGAAGTTACTCACCACCCATTACTCTCATATTTTTATAAAGTTTAATTAAAATCTCAAAAAACTGCAAGAAGATTTATCCATTCTACCTACAGTTTTTATTTATTATTTTATTTATATTATTAATAATTAAATTTCATAACTTTATCTTAATATTTCTTCAATACTATATGGAAGTTCTTCAATAATATGAGATGCATTAACACAAAACATTTTATTTGATAACTTATCGCCAACATAACCATGTATATAAGCTCCTAAAATAGTTGCCTTAAACACATCATATCCTTGAGCTATAAAAGAAGTAATTATTCCAGTAAGGGTATCTCCCATTCCTCCTGATGCCATCTTACTATTTCCTGTTGGATTTACATAAACCTCTATTCCATTTGTTATTATTGTATTATATCCCTTTAATAACACAATTATCCCATATTTATTTGCAAAATTAACTGCAATATTTACTTTATCTTCATTAATATCATTAATTGAAACTCCAGTAAGTCTAGACATTTCTCCCATATGTGGTGTTATTACAATTTTTCTTTTGCTGTCTTTTAATATATTTAAATTATCCTTAATTACATTTAATGCATCTGCATCTAAAACAACAGGACATCCTTCCTTAGATAAAATTTTCCTTACTAAATTTAATGTAAAATCATTATTTCCCATTCCAGGCCCTATTGCAATACTATCACTATTCATTATTAAATCTTGAAAATTTTCATCCTCATATGTCATAGTCATTGCTTCTACAAGCTTACCTTTTAAAATATCTGCAATCGATTGTTTAGTACACAAGGTAACTAATCCTGCCCCACTTCTTACAGCTGCTTGTATTGAAATATATGCTGCCCCTGTAAATCTCTCTGAACCAGCAATAATACTTACTCTTCCAAAATCACCTTTATGTGAATATTTATTTCTTTTTTTTATTATATTTTTTATATCATTTATTTCAGTTAAATATTCCTTTTGATTAAACATATTAACTACATAATCAGGTATGCCTATCTTTTCTACCTTTATAATCCCTGTATAATCTTCACCATTATTAGCTAAAAATCCCCTCTTATAAGTTTCAAAAGAAATAGTAGTTTGTGCTTTAATAGCTGTTCCTAAAATTCCAAATTTATCACACATCATTCCTGATGGTATATCTACAGCAAGTGTATATTTACTATTTTCATTTATTAAATTAATGACTTTCTTATATATTCCCTCTACATTTCTACTTAATCCTATACCCAAAATTGCATCAATGGTCATATCATTTTCATTTAAAGCCTTGCTTAACTCCTTTATGTCTTGCTCTTCAACAATATGATTAATTTTTACTCCCATGTTTTTTAAAATATCATAATTTATATTACAATCTTTACTCATAGAATGATTTCCCACCATAAATACATTTATCTTCATATTCATAGCTAAAATTTGACGTGCTATAGCAAGTCCATCTCCCCCATTATTTCCACTTCCACATACTACAGTAAATGATTTAAAATTATCAAAATTTATATTTTTAACTACACTTATTGCTGCATTTTCCATTAAAATAATTGAAGGAATACTTAATTCATTTATACAGTAAGAATCCATATTTCTTGTTAATTGAGCATTTCCTATTTTCAAAATTTCTTCACCCTTTTTATATAACTTTAATTTTTTTGTATTATAACCTTTATATTTTCTAAATCTAACCTAGCTTTAAACCA
>JABLTL010041248.1_pt1 | contig 10210 bp, 8 predicted proteins | sample 7160151 | NCBI WGS metagenome assembly JABLTL01 (sample SAMN14651223, study PRJNA627086) | human gut metagenome | isolation source: feces | host: Homo sapiens
ATACTAGGAATCTTCTATATTTTCAATATATTTACTTTATTTAACATTCGTTCCATTGCGAGGCACGAGCAATTTAGTACTATTGTTATAACAAGCGCAATAAGAGTGATTCCTTTATTAGTTTTTACAAAGTTTTTCATAGTATAATTCCTTTCTTTCGTTTCCTTTAAAACTCCCGAATATATTTAAAACATAATTCAAACTACATTTAATATATTTATGGTCATTACTTCTTTGGTAAAATCTATTTAACTCACATATTTAAATTCACTTTATTAGTTTAAATTCTTTATTCTATATTTTGGAATAGTTAAATAAAAACTCACAATAAATTCTTTCTGTAGATATCATGACACAAATTTTATTTTTTTGCAATAGATTTTTTAAATTTCTTTCATTTTTTATAATTTTTAATTTTTTTAGATACACTCAACCCTTGATATTACTGCATTTAATCATTCTACATAGTGGACAATCGTTGTTATTACCAATGCTATTAATGTTATACCTGTCTTTCCTTTAAAAAATTCTTTCATTTGTTTCCTCCTTAGTTTGTTTCACATACTTATACTATACAAAATTTGTATTTTTGTCAATATTTTTTTTAATTGAAAAATTCTTTCTGATAAGTTTTTATTGCGAAAAATTTTTGCCCTTTTTTACTGTCCTCAAAAAATTTTCTCATTTCTAAAATTTAAAGATATAAAAAAATAACATTTATTTTACAAAATTACATTTAACTTTTGTTTTCATATAATCTTTAAAAGCAATTCATTAAAAAATAGATAATTTAACGTTTATTGGTAATAAATGGTAGTCCTATAGAAAAGCCCTTGAAAAGTGCTTATTTTTATAGTATAATCAATGTATGTTATGTAAATCATCATTTATTTTTAGGAGGTCAACTATGATTAACATTAATATTTTTGAATCAGCAAGCTACACAAACATTTCAGCTTTAAAGGCTATTATGCACGACAACTGGATCCTTAAAGAAGTACGGATCGACTATAATACTTTAACGGGATTCCCATTAGAAAATATGCCTGAAAAATTCCCATTTAAGGCAATATTCTATTCTGGTGATTTAAAAATTGAAGTAAGGATTTGTTCCTTAACCGCTGGTTATCCTGGAACCGGTCCTCATGACTTAGCCAAAATTCTGGACTTCTTGAGCATCCAATATGACAAAGAGGATATATTCACCCAGAAAAAACGAGGAGAAGACGGATTTATTAGATTAACATATAAATGTTAGTATAAATCGCTTCCCCAATACCTTCTATCTGGCATACTTTTTTGTATGCCAGATTTTTTATATTTTATTATTTTCTTTGAAATTAATTATTAAGTCTACTGCATTTTCAATACCTATTGAATCACTATTTATACAAATATCATAATTTGATAAATCTTTCCAGTTTTTTCCTGTGTAATATTTATAGTGATTTGCCCTTAACTTATCTATTCTTGCTATTTCTTTTTCTGCTTTTTTAGCATCCATATTATAATATTTTACAGCTCTATTTATTTTATCTTTCATATCACTATATGCAAATACTTTTATTATATTTTTTTCATCTTTTAAGATATTATCAGCACATCTTCCAATAATTACACAAGATTCTTTGGATGCAACTTCTTTTATTAGTTCTGATTCTTTTATAAATAATTCATTTTCATTATTGAATTCAGAATAATATCCATTATTAAAGTTTGCTAGTATATCTCTTTTTTGTTCATTTTCTTCAATATATTTTTGTGAATATCCTGTTTCTTCTGCAATTTTCATTACAAATTCCTTATCATACAATTTTACTCCTAATTTTTCTGCTAACAATTTTCCAATATATCTTCCACCTGAACCATACTCTCTAGAAATTGTAATTACAAATTTTTCACTATTTGATGTTGTTCCATCATTGTTTTTATCAGTTTCGACAATATTTGTATTTTTCTCAGTTTTTTCATTTAATTTTCTAACTTGTAATACTAATAATGTTGATGCTACAATAAATGCAACTCCATCTGCAACTGGTCCTGCATGTAAAAAGCCTTCAACGCCACCAATATGAGCTAAAATTATCATTGCTGGAATTAAAAATAAAATTTGTCTTGATAAAGATATTATTGCACTTTTTACACCTTTTCCAATTGCTTGAAAAAATATTCCTGCAGGTAATTGTATTCCATTGCAAATACATAACATTAAATAAGTTCTAAAAGCCATGCATGCAAATTCTATATATAATTCATTTCCACTACCAAATATTGATATTAATTTATCTGGTATTAATTGGAATAATACAAAAGCTATTGTGCTTATTACTATACTAATGCTTAAAACTATTTTTAAAGTTTTCTTTACTCTGTCATACTTCTGAGCACCATAATTATAACCCCATATAGGTTGTGTTCCAGCTGCTATTCCTATTATAATACTATTTAAAATTTGACTTATTTTCATTACAATACCTAAAACTGTAATAGGTATTTCTGCACCAAATCTTGATTCTGCACCATATTTTCCTAATAAATTATTCTCAACACTCATTACTACAACAATACTCATTTGAGTAATAAAACTACTAATACCTAGCATTGCTACTTTTAAAGATATTGAAGGATTTAATTTGATATCTTCTTTTTCTATTTTTATGCTTTTTATTCTTTTTAAATAACATAAATTTATTATAAAATTAACAATCTGACTTGCTACAGTAGCTATCGCAGCTCCACTTACTCCCATTTTGAATACAAATATGAAAATAGGATCTAATATTGTATTCATTATAGCTCCTACAAGCATTGATATCATAGAATATTTTGGACTACCATCTGCTCTAATAATTGAATTTAAAGTTGTCCCAACTATCATAAACGGCAACCCAATAGCAGTTATATATCCGTATTTTAATGCATATTCCCTTAATGCATCCGTACATCCAAATATATTTAAAATTTGTGGTAAAAATATTAATGTAATAACTCCTATAATAATTGCTACAATTGCAGAAGTTAATATACCATTTATTACTCCTCTGCTTGCTTCTTTTTGGTCTTTTTCTCCAAGTTTAAGACTTAAATATGCTGAACTTCCGTCACCGAACATTAATGCAAATGCTAGACAAAGCATTGTTAGTGGAAAGACAACATTTGTTGCACCATTTCCTAAATATCCAACTCCCCAACCAATAAATATTTGGTCTATTATATTGTATAAAGAGTTAACAACTAAGGAAATTATGCATGGAATAGAAAATTTTCTAATTAATTTTCCGATTTTTTCATAACCTAAAATATTTTCTTTTTCTTCCATTTTTTCCTCCTTCTTTGTTTTCTTACAAAAGCAAATTATATCCAAAAATTTGAAAAAAGTCAAGAAAAAAATCAACCAGCTTTTATTTTCTGATTGATTTTTGTATCTATCTGTTTTGAATTGGAGCGAGTAGTGGGAATCGAACCCACGCTATCAGGTCGGAAGCATGACATTCTACCACTAAATTATACTCGCATATTTGAATTATACTATTTATTTAAAAATAAATCAATAAAATTCTATTTTATTTTTTGTTATGTCTTGTCAATTTATTGTTATTTTCCTAACTCTGAAACATAACTATTTATTTCTTAATTTAAATTATTGAAAGTTCAGTCACACTAATAAATTTTAAAAGTATATTAGAAGTAGTGAAAATAAAAGGGGATGTTTTTTTACAAAAAACTAAAAACTACTTCTAATATAATATATTTTAACATATTTTTGTGACTTTTGAGTGAATTTTCTATATTTTTTTATTTAATTGAATTATTTTACCGTTTAAGTATGATAAAATCCCTTCTTCTTTACTAAAATTGAATTTGATTTTATAACTACATAATATTTGATATTTTTTTCCATATTTTTTATTTATTTCATTTTTTCCATATTTTCCATCTCCAATAATTGGATATCCTATATAGGCAAGATGCGCTCTTATCTGATGTGTTCTACCTGTTTCTATTTCTACATCTAACAATGTAGTATTGTTTTTTCTTTCTTCCAATACCGAATATGAAGTTATAATTTTTTGATAGCCTTTTTTAGGTACATCACTAATATATACTCTACATTTTTTATTATCTTTAAATAAATATGCCTCTAATCTATCTTTCTTTTTTTTGGGTATTCCATAAACTACAGCTAGATAATGTTTTTCTATTTCATGTTTTTTAAATTTATCTAACATAATATTTAAAGCTTCTTTATTTTTAGCAAATATAACTAATCCTGTGGTATTACGATCTATTCTATGACATGGTTGTGGTTTAAATTTATCCTCTTCATAATTCCTACTTAATATCTCTGTTATTGAGTTTTCTCCAGTTACTTCTATATTCACTGGTTTGTTAACTATTAATATATTATTATCTTCAAATATTTTGTCTATTTTAATATTTCTTTTTTCTAGTTGTTCAGGTATATATATTTCTACAACATCTTTTTCATAAACTATAATATCTTTATTTATTCTTTTTTGATTTACTTTTATATCTTTTTTTCTTAATAATTTGCAAAATATATTATAATTCATATTTTGTATTTCTTTTAATACAACTTTACTTAATTTTTTATCATTATATTTGGTTTCGATTATTATTCTTTTCATAATGTTTACATTATATAGTATTTTTAGTATTGTAGCAAGTTTGCTTTAAGTATTTTTTCATATTCTTCAAAATTTGGTTCATATTTTTCTATCATTCTATAGAAGTTCTTAGAATGTGTTTTATATTTTAAATGACAATATTCATGTAAGATTATAAAATCTATTATATTTCTATGGAACATTACTATTTTAGGATTTATTGTTATTTTATTTTCCATACATCTTGCTATTTCTTTTTTCATATTTTTTATGTCATAGTCTTCTGGTGCAAATCCTAGTAATAATCTAGTTTTTTCCATTGCTCTTTCTATTTCTACTTTTGCTATTTGTTCATACATTTTATCTATTGCTAAATCTAAAATATATTCATTGTTATTTTTATATTTATTAGGAAGTTCTATTTTTATAATTGCATTATCTACTTTTAATTCGGCAACTTTTATATTTTTATATACAATTTTTACCTTATAGTCAATTCCCAATACTGGTACTGGATGTTTTTCTAATGCTATTGTTTCATTGTTTTTTATTTTTATTAATTTTTTCACTTTATTCATAGATGTTCCTCCTTGCAAATTATTGTTCGCTTTTATTGTCATCATTTTATATCTATTTTTTTCTTTTGTCAATACTTTTTACAAAAAAATGTTTGTTTTTTATTTATACAATCAAATTTCTAAATTCTTTGAATTTTATTGGCTTTGATAAAAAATACCCCTGTAATATATCACATTGATTTTCTTTCAAAAAATCTACTTGGGTTTGATTTTCCACGCCTTCCGCTACCATTTTTAATTTTAATTTTTTAGCTATTAACATAATAATTTCTATCATATTTTCGTCTTTTTGCTCTATTTTATCTATAAAAGTTTTATCTATTTTTATTGTATCTATTGGCATATTAGCCAATAAACTTAAAGAAGAATATCCTGTTCCAAAATCATCAATTGCTATTCTAAATCCTGCTTCTTTTATTTTACTTAATACCTCTTTTATGTTTTGCCCAACTGATGTTCTTTCTGTTATTTCAAATTGTATTTCCCCAGGTTCTATATTGTATTTTTCATTTATCTTAATATAATTTTCAATAAAATCTCTTTCGCTTATACTTTCCTTAGAAATATTTACTGATATTAACAATTGTCTTTTTATTTTTTCTTTTATTGTTGCCAAATCATTGCAAACCTTCTCATATACATATTTATCTAACTTTATTATAAAAAAGTTTTTTTCAAAAACAGATATAAACTCTTTTGGAGGTATTAATGTTCCTTTGTTGTTCCATCTTACCAAAGCTTCTGCTCCAATTATACTATTATCCTTTACCCTATATAATGGTTGATAATATACTTCAAATTCTCTTTTTTCTAAGCCTTCTACCATTAGATTTTCTATTTCACTCTCTCTTATTACTTTTTCTGCAAATTGTTCTGTAAATTCTCCATAAATTTCGTTGTAATTTCCCTTTATACTATCATGTGCCATAATTGCTTTATCTATCATACTTTGTGGTTTTTCATTACTATTGCATCTGTATATCCCTATTGATACTTTTATATTATATGTTACATTTTCTATTGTTACTTTAGATATTCTTTTATTAATTCTACCTATAATATTAGATGTTTCTACATCATTAAACAAAACTATCCCAAATACATCATTTGCTAATCTACATACTATGTCTGTTTTTCGTATAATATGTTTTATTTCTTCTCCTACTTTTTTTAAAAGTTTATCTCCCTGTGAATGTCCATATTTCTTATTAAATGCTTTAAATTTATCAATATCTATAATTACAATCGTTTTACTTATGCTATTATTTTCTAATATTTTCTTAATAAAATAATTATAATTTCCCAATCCTGTGATTGAATCTGTATATGCAAGTTGATATAATTTTTTTTCATCTCTCATATTTATTTTCCTTTATTTTACTTTACTATTATTATTTCGTATTTATATTTTTTTATACAACTTTTTGCCTACTACTAGACAAAACGTGGACAAAACCATATTTGGTATTTGTCCACGTTTCTTTTTAATATCATACAAAATTATTATAATTCAGCGTTATCAACTATTTCATAGCTTCTTCTACTGCAACAGCTATTTCAACAGATGCTCCTACCATAGGATTATTTCCCATACCTATTAATCCCATCATTTCAACATGTGCTGGTACTGATGAACTTCCAGCAAATTGTGCATCAGAATGCATTCTTCCCATAGTATCTGTCATACCATAAGAAGCTGGTCCTGCTGCCATATTATCTGGATGTAATGTTCTTCCTGTTCCTCCTCCACTTGCTACTGAGAAATATTTTTTTCCTTCTGCTAGTCTTTCTTTTTTATATGTTCCTGCTACTGGATGTTGGAATCTTGTTGGATTTGTAGAATTTCCTGTTATAGATACATCGACATCTTCCATCCACATAATGGCTACACCTTCTCTAACATCATTAGCCCCATAACATCTTACTTTACTTCTTTCTCCATCTGAATATTTTATTTCTTCTACTACTTTTACTTTTCCTGTAAAGAAATCAAAGTCTGTTTTTACATAAGTAAATCCGTTTATTCTTGAAATTATTTGTGCTGCATCTTTTCCAAGTCCATTTAATATTACTCTTAATGGTTCTTTTCTTACTTTATTAGCTGATTTTGCAATTCCAATTGCTCCTTCTGCTGCTGCAAAGCTTTCATGTCCAGCTAAAAATGCAAAACATTTTGTATCTTCTGATAATAGCATTGAAGCTAGATTTCCATGTCCTAATCCAACTTTTCTATCATCTGCAACTGAACCTGGTATACAAAAAGCTTGTAGTCCTTCTCCTATAGCTTTAGCTGCTTCTGATGCTTTAGTACAGCCTTTTTTTATTGCTATTGCTGCTCCTAATGTATATGCCCAAGCAGCATTTTCAAAACAAATTGGTTGAACTCCTTTTACTAATTCGTAAGGATTGAATCCTTTATCTGTACATATTTTCAATGCATCTTCAAAGTCTTTAATTCCGTATTTTTCCATTACTGGTTTTATTTGGTCTATTCTTCTTTCATAACTTTCAAATGTTACTGCCATTTTTATTCCTCCTTAATTTTTCATTCTTTTATCAAAATTTTCTATAAATTCTCTGAAAATTTCAATATATTCATTTTTGATATTCAAATAAATATCTTATACTACATCTTATTCTTTTCTAGGGTCTATAGTCTTAACTGCTTCATTAAATCTTCCATAAGTACCTGTAGCTTTTTCTATTGCTTCCATTGGTTCAATACCTTTTTTAATATTTTCCATCATTTTTCCAATATGTACATATTTGTATCCAATAATTTCATCATTTTTATCTAGTCCTAATTCTACAATATATCCTTCTGTTAATTGTAAATATCTAGGTCCTTTTAATGTACTTGAATAAATTGTTCCTACTTGTGATGTGTGTCCTTTCCCTAAATCTTCAAGTCCTGCTCCTACTGGAAGTCCTCCTTCTGAAAATGCTGTTTGTGTTCTTCCATATACTATTTGTAGGAATAATTCTCTCATAGCAGTATTTATTGCATCACATACTAAATCTGTATTTAATGCTTCTAATAATGTTTTTCCTGTTAATATTTCTCCTGCCATTGCAGCTGATTGTGTCATTCCTGAACATCCTATTGTTTCTATTAAGGCTTCTTGAATAATTCCATCTTTTACATTTAATGTTAATTTACAAGCTCCTTGTTGTGGTGCACACCATCCAATTCCATGTGTTAAACCTGATATATCCTTTATCTCTTTAGCTTTTACCCATTTTCCCTCTTCTGGAATAGGTGCTGGTCCATGGTTTGCTCCTTTTTTTACAACACACATTTCTTCTAATTCCTTTGAATAAATCATTTTTATTGCTCCTTTCAATTCTTTTTTGTATATTAATATAGGCAAAAGCCTAAATTGAATAACTATTTATTATCATCATCACTTTCTGAAAATAATATTTGATTTCTTTTTTGTTTTTTTGGTTTTTCTACTTTTTTTATATTTTCTTCTATTTTTTCTTTACCTTTATTATTATGACTCCATAAAGTATTTTCTTTCTTTTTTTCATTTTCATACCAATTATTAGTTATCTTTTTGCTTTTTATTTCATTATATCCTTTTTTTTCCTTTTCTTGGCTTTCTTCCATATATTCAGCATTATTTTCTTCATAATCTTCTTGTGTATTATATTCTATTATATTACTAGTATCCTGTTCTATGTATATACCAGCAACATATTCTTCTTTTTCTTCAAGATTTCTTGCACCATTAAAATATCTATTTAATATTTCCTTTTCTTTTTTGGAAACTTGCTCAGGACCAATATCTAAATAATTATATCTCCATATAACATGTCTTTCATAACTATTAAATGCATTATTAATTAGATCTTCATATACATACTCTGCCCTAAATTTCATATTAGTAATTGATATTGTTATATTACTCCACATTGGTCCTAAAGTATTTTTTTTGAATTCTTCCCTAAGTATTTTTATATCATCATAAAGTCTTTTTACTAATTCTAAATACTGGTTTTCATCTATATTAAATTTACTTGGAATTTCATAGACATTTATAGGATTTTTTCTAAATATTCCTTTTGGAATATAGTAGAAAAATAACTCTCCTGTAGGCTTTTCATCTTTTTTATCTATAACCGAACTATACAAATATAATGCTTCCCATTTTTCTGGTATCATATATAATAATTTTCTTTGTATTTCTTCATATATTTCCTTTATTTTCTTTGTGTGATTTAACATACCCTTTTATTCCTTATCTAATAAACTATCCCCCGTCATTTCTTCTGGTTTTTCTAAATTCATTAAATCAAGCATGGTTGGTGCTAAATCTGCTAATTTACCACCTGCTTTTAATTTGATATCTGTCTTTGGTGTTACTAGTATAAATGGTACAGGATTTGTAGTATGTGCTGTATGTGGCTCTCCTGTTTTATAGTCTATCATTTGCTCTGCATTTCCATGGTCTGCAGTTATTATTAAGTTTCCTTGCTTTTCTTCTACTAAACTTACAACCTTTCCAACACATTCATCTATTGTTTCTACAGCTTTTATTGCTGCATCTAAACTACCTGTATGTCCAACCATATCTGTATTAGCATAATTTAATATTATGCTATCATATTTATCACTCTTTATTGCTTCTAATACTTTATCTGTTACTTCATAAGCACTCATTTCTGGCTTCATATCATAAGTTTCTACTTTAGGTGATGGTACTAATATTCTATCTTCTCCTGGATATTGTTTTTCTTCTCCTCCATTAAAGAAAAATGTTACGTGTGCATATTTTTCTGTTTCAGCAATTCTTAATTGTGTATATCCTTTTTTACTTATATATTCCCCAAAAGTATTATGTAATGCTTCTTTTTCAAATGCAATATGAACAGATGGCATTGTTTCATCATAATTTGTGAAACATACATAATATAAATCTAAGTCTTTCTTAGTTTCAAATTCATTGAATTTTTTATCTACTAAAGCTCTTGTTATTGCTCTTGCTCTATCTGGTCTGA
>JABLTL010119980.1_pt1 | contig 10205 bp, 8 predicted proteins | sample 7160151 | NCBI WGS metagenome assembly JABLTL01 (sample SAMN14651223, study PRJNA627086) | human gut metagenome | isolation source: feces | host: Homo sapiens
GTTAAAAAGCGGATGCTCAGTGGATCAGATACCAGTAACTGATCAATTCCTTTCTCTTTCATTTTTTCCAATACGCGGCTAATTCTTTCGTCCATTGTTAAAATACTCCTTCCTGTGCGTTTTGTTAAAAATCCTATCTAAGATAATAACATGAATTGGCTAAAATGACTAGAATTTTAGTGAATTTAAAGGATTAATTTTTGAAATGTTCTGACAACAATTTCTAATGTTTATCATATTGACTTTAATAGAACAATGTGATAATATATTAAAGATAATGAATGGGCATTACACAGTATGGTAATGCCCATTTTTTTATTGCTATGCATTCGTAAGGAGCATGTTGATAGCAAGGTTTATAAATACGAAGGTATACGTATAAGAGTAATTTTTTGAGAATGCTCTTGTAAAAAGAGAGGAAGAGGGTAGGAAATATGAAAGAAAAGAAAAAATTATCACTGGCTGCACAGATATTCATTGCACTGGTTTTGGCGGTCGTTGCAGGATTACTGATGCAGAAATACGCAAATTTTGCGGAAACTTATATCAAGCCATTTGGTACGATCTTTTTGAATTTACTGAAATTCATTGTCGTTCCGATCGTACTGTTTTCCATTATGTGTGGAATTATTTCCATGAAGGACATTAAAAAGGTCGGATCGATTGGAGCAAAGACAGTCGTTTACTATATGTGTACGACAGCATTTGCCATTACATTCGGACTTATTGGGGCAAATATGTTCAAAGGAGCATTTCCGAAGATTGCGACAACAGATCTTTCTTATAAAGCAGATCAGACGATCTCACTGATGGATACGATTGTAAATATCTTCCCATCAAATTTTGTATCACCGATGGTGGAGGCAAATATGCTCCAGGTGATCGTGACGGCACTGATTCTTGGATTTGGAATTATCCTTCTGGGGGAAGGTGAAAGAAATACAAGACTGGTAACAGCCTGTAATGATCTGAATGATGTATTTATGAAATGTATGGAGATGATCCTGAAGTTATCACCGATTGGTGTGTTCTGTCTGCTGAGTCCGGTCATTGCTTCAAACGGGCCGGCGATCATCGGTTCACTCGCGATGGTACTTCTGGCTGCTTATGTATGCTACATCATCCATGCAGTAGTTGTATATTCGTTTGCAGTAAAGACAATGGGCGGAATGAGCCCGTTAAAATTCTTCAAGGGAATGCTTCCGGCAATCATGTTCGCATTCTCAAGTTCTTCATCTGTTGGAACACTTCCGATTAATATGGAATGCGTAGAAAACATGGGAGCATCCAAAGAAGTATCTTCTTTCGTACTTCCGCTGGGAGCTACGATTAACATGGACGGAACTGCAATCTATCAGGGCGTGTGTGCGATCTTTATTGCATCATGCTATGGCATCCATCTGACGCTTCCGCAGATGCTGACGATGATCCTGACTGCAACGCTGGCTTCCATCGGTACTGCAGGAGTTCCGGGAGCAGGTATGGTTATGCTCGCAATGGTACTTGCCTCAGTCGGACTTCCGGTTGACGGAATCGCACTGGTTGCCGGCGTGGACCGTATCTTTGATATGGGACGTACGGTGGTTAATATTACAGGGGATGCGTCTTGTAGTATTATTGTTTCGAATATGGAACGGAAGAAAGATGCAAAGAGGGAAATTGCAAACGGACTGTAGACTAGTGGAACCAGTTGGAACGGCGTGTTGTGTCGTTTTTAGTGTCCCAGTGGCTCGTTATAAGAATGAAAATAATAGGTGCTTTCCAGTATGTGTGCTGGGAGCACCTATTATTTTGTGATTTTTAAAGATGTTTGGGTGTTGTCCGGTAATTGGGCAAAAAAATAGGACTGCATTATTTGGGAGGAGTGCAGCCCTGAGGAAAAAGTTATGAAAAAGATTTAAAGTGTTTGTTCTCTTGAACAATTACAAGTATAGAGAGAATTTGTGATGAAAGTGTGATGGAATTAGGAAGAAATTGTTAACAAATTTAGAACATAAAATAAAATACGATCAGATGCACCATAAACCGGGACAGTGTTGAAATCAAAAAGTCCGGGTGTTAGAATTACAACAGATGCTATAGCAGAAGATATATAACAGAAAGATATCAAAGAACACAAGAAAGAACACGGAATATACGAACATACACCAAGGAGGAATACACCATGCGGATCCTAATCTACGGCGCCGGAGTCATCGGAAGCTTCTACGCGTCCAGATTCGCCAAAGCGGGACTGGATGTAACAGTCTTAGCAAGAGGGCAGCGGTTAAAAGAATTACAGGGACACGGTCTATGGTACAGAGGCAAGACAAGAACGCATAAAGTTGAGGTTAAGACGATCAGTGAGTTAAAGCCGAATGACCGTTACCAGTTTATTTTCCTGACTGTACGTGAGAATCAGGTGGAAGAAGCACTGGAAGACATCAGTAGGAATGAAAGTCCGAATGTTGTCACTATGGTCAATACGATCAAACCATATGGCAGGTGGGAGAAAATCTGCGGAAAAGGAAGGATCCTTCCGGCATTTCCGGGAGCGGGCGGCTGTATCGAAGGTGGGATTCTTGATGCACAGCTTCTGCCAAGAGCAATCCAGCCGACAACATTCGGTGAGATTGGAGGAAGAAAGAGCAGCAGGGAAGAAGCACTGGCATATATATTTAGAAAAAGCCACATTCCATATCAGATCGTTCCGGAAATGCATCACTGGCAGATCTCACATCTTGGCGTGATCATTCCGCTGGCAGATGCTTATTACCAGAGCAGGCATCCGGAAAAAATCTGTGCAAATGAAAAATTGATGACGCTGACAGCTTATCGGATGAAAAAGAACCTGAAGTGGATCGCCCAAAAGGGAATGTTGTGCCCGGCAAAGCTTTATATGATCAAAGATATGCCGACAGGAATGCTGGCAGGGGTTCTAAGCAGAGTATATCAGAGTGAATTTGGCAACAGATTTCTTTACCGGCATGCGATGCATGCACCGGAAGAATTCCAGCGGCTGCATCAGGAATTCTATAATTATATGAAGACACATACGAAAGAGAGTAACAAAACATGATAAGACCGATTATGAAAGACATATTTTTCCTGAACCAGAGATCCGAGCCGGCAACAGAGGCGGACAAGCAGGTTGCAGTGGATTTGTTAGATACATTGAAAGCGCACGAGGAAGGCTGTGTCGGCATGGCAGCGAATATGATTGGCGTGAAGAAATGTATCATAGCCGTCAATATGGGATTCATGAATGTGGCAATGTTCAATCCGAAGATTGTAAAACGTTCCGGAAAATATGAGACGGAGGAAGGCTGTCTTTCCCTTACTGGTGTGAGAAAATGCACCCGGTATCAGGAGATTGAAGTGGAATATCAGGATATGAATTTCAAAAAACAGAGACAGAAATATACCGGATGGACGGCGCAGATTATTCAACATGAGGTAGATCATTGTCACGGTATTGTGATATAGTCATGCGCTGGTGTTGTATCATTGACACAAAGATATGTATTAGGATTAGTCATAATATTTTGCCGTAATATTTCCCACTACCTTATTGACACAACTGTATCAAAAGCATACAATAAAACTAGATTGTTAATAAAATAACACATGAAACGTGAAGATTACAGGAGGGTAATATCATGGCAAAGATTTTATGTAGTCCAAGTAAATATGTACAGGGTGCAGGAGAGATGAAGAAGCTGGGTGAATATGCTCAGAAGTATGGCAAGAAGGCACTTGTACTGATCACGGAATCCGGATACAAACGTATCGGGGACGTTGTAAATACTGGATTTGAAGGATACGAGATCACACCTGTATATGAGTATTTCAACAGAGAATGCAGTAAGAATGAGATTAACCGTCTGGTAGACATTATGAATGAAAAAGGCTGTGATGTCGTGATCGGTATCGGTGGTGGTAAGATCCTGGATACAGCCAAAGCAGTTGCTTATTACAAAGAAGCTCCGGTTCTGATCTGCCCGACAATCGCATCGACAGACGCACCTTGCAGTGCACTGTCAGTTATTTATACAGATGATGGCGTATTCGAAGAGTACTTATTCCTTCCGGCTAACCCAAATATGGTTCTGATGGATACCGAGATTATTGCAAAATCACCGGTAAGACTTACGGTATCCGGAATGGGTGATGCACTGGCAACATATTTTGAAGCAAGAGCCTGTCAGGCAAGCGGGGCAACAACATGTGCCGGCGGACAGGTTACACAGGCAGCAATCGCACTTGCAAAACTTTGTTTTGACACTCTGATGGCAGAAGGTGTAAAGGTAAAACTTGCCCTGGAAGCAGGAGCATGTACACCGGCTGTGGAAAAAGTCATCGAAGCCAACACATTACTGAGCGGTATTGGATTTGAGAGTGGCGGACTTGCAGGAGCACATGCAATTCATAATGGATTTACCGTACTGGATGAGTGCCACCACATGTATCACGGTGAGAAGGTTGCATTCGGAACGATTACGCAGCTGGTACTGGAGAATATTCCGGCAGAAGAACTGGAAGATATCATTGACTGGTGTATCGAACTGGGATTGCCTGTGACATTAAAAGAACTGGGAATCACAGAAGTGACGGACGAGAAACTGATGGCAGTTGCAACAGCAGCCTGCGCAGAGAACGATACGCTTCATAATATGCCATTCGAGGTAACACCGGAGACTGTATGTGCAGCAATCAAGGCAGCAGATGCATACGGAAAATATTTCCTCGGAGAATAGTCAAGAATCTGTGAAAATAAAAAATACATAATAAATACAGAGAATCTGCCATTGACAGGTTCTCTGTATTATTTTGCAGAATCATTCTGTATATGAATCTGAAAATTTCAGTAGATTTCAAGAATAACTTAACATCTTTTTTACAAAAATATCGAGTAAATTCAATATTTTCATACTATACCTGAAAATGTACAAAAAACAAAATCAGAAAGTGTGAGAAATATCTATGATCAAATCCTATGTTATTGATACCAATATTTTAATCCAGGCACCTTATGCATGTCAGTGTTTTGAAGAAAACAGGGTGATATTGCCATTGGTTGTATTAGAAGAACTGGACGGCCTGAAGAAAGCAGAAGGAGAAAAGGGAGCAAATGCAAGGCGGGCGATCCGTTTTCTGGAAAAGCTCAGACTGAAAGGAGACCTTTTAAAAGGTGTCCAGATGGAAAATGGAGGAATCCTCCGTGTAGAGGCCAATTGTGTAAATGTAGAACTGCCGGAAAGCCTTCCGGAAGATAAGCCGGATAATCGGATCTTAAAAGTATGTAAGGGAATCCGGGAAGAAGAAAAGCCGGTCGTTCTGGTGACAAAAGATCTGGTCCTTAGGTTAAAAGCACAGATTCTCGGAATTGAAGCCCAGGATTTCAGCACAGAGCAGGTCATCGAAGAAGAGGGACAGTACAGCGGCAGACAGATTTGCTATGTGGCGGAAGACAAGTTCAAAGAATTCAAGAAAAAAGGCGTTCATCTGAAGGAACTTTATTTGTCCGATGAAGATGGTAATAAGATCCAGCCGGAACTTACGGAGAATGAATTTATCATATTGAAGGCAGATCAGTCTGTGAAAAAGACACATCTTGGAAGAGTTGAAGGGAAGAAAGTAGTATCGTTAGAATTCCGAAAGAGCCAGCCTTATGGCATCAAACCAAGGAATGCCGGACAGTATTTTTTACAGGAAGCATTGATGAAATCCGCAGAGAAAGCACCGCTTGTAATTGTAAAAGGAATGGCAGGAACGGCGAAGACATTTTACTCACTGGCAGTCGGACTGGAGAAGGTGCTGAACAATCCGACCGGAGAATATAGAAGAATTCTGATCTGCAGACCGAATGCGCAGTTTGACCAGGATATCGGTTTCCTTCCGGGAGACGAGCAGGAAAAGATATCACCTTTGATGCGTCCGATCGTAGATAATCTAGAGCAGCTGATTGATTCGGATGAAGAAGAGCGTTATCAGGATGAACAGGAATTACAGGGCAAGATCGAAGAGATATTTGCAAGAGGACTGATCCAGACAGAAGCAATGAATTTCATCAGAGGCCGTTCATTTGTGAAGACCTATCTGATCATAGACGAGGCGCAGAACATGACTCCGAATCAGGTGAAAGGAATCATAACAAGAGCCGGAAAAGGAACGAAGATCATTCTGCTTGGTGATCCGAATCAGATAGACCGGCCATTTCTGGATGAGAGAACGAATGGACTTAGTTATGCGTCGGAATACATGAAGGGCAGTCCTTTATGTTATCAGATTACAATGTCTGCAGAAGAATGTGAGCGTTCCGAACTTGCGATGGATGCGATTCACAGATTATAGACATAGATTATAGAATTAGAAGGGAACGAAATAAAATTGAGCAAAGTAACATATAAAGCAATCAAAAATATGCCGGAGGTGAATGCCTATATTGAGCAGGGAAATAGGGTACTTGGAGCACTTGGGTTTACCGAACATTCCAGAGGACATGCAGTAAAAGTGGCGGAAACTGCCGGAAATATTCTGGAAAAATTAGGGTATAACCAGCATACGATCGAGCTTGCCAGGATAGCGGGCTATATGCATGACATGGGAAATTGTGTAAACCGTGTGGATCATGCACATAGTTCCGCGATCATGGCATTTCAGATACTGCGGGATCTGAAAGCACCGGATGAAGACATCGCAGTGATCGTCAGTGCAATCGGTCAGCATGATGAGGCAACCGGCATGGCAGTGGATGCGGTATCGGCAGCACTGATACTGGCGGATAAGACGGATGTAAGAAGAAACCGTGTGCGGAACACGATCAAGGAAAGCTTTGACAAACATGACCGGGTGAATTATGCTGCAGTGGCATCCAGTCTGCATGTAAATGTCGAAAAGCAGGTGATTCTGCTGGAGATTGAACTGGATGAAGGAATCTGTTCTATATTAGATTATTTTGAGATTTTCTTACAGCGTATGCTGATGTGCAAGCGTGCGGCAGAGATGCTGGGAATGAAATTCAAGATGAAAGCGAACGGGAATAAGATCTGTTAATCGGATGTGACAAATGAGGGAAAATTGGAAGATGATTTCATAGAACTAGTGATTGACATTCACTGAAAGACAGTGCTATAATACAACCCTAAAATGAATGTGGATTTTTCTGGAGCAATCTATTTTTCGCCACATGGTTACTGAGTAGAAGTAACCATGTGGTTTTTTGTTGTTACATATTCAGTTGAAACAATCTGTAACAAGATGGGAAAATAGAAAAAAACATTGCAAAGATCCGCAATAGAATTAGAAGATTAATAGATAGTACATATGAGAGAAAGGGGATATATATGGATCAGACATATATGAAAGAACAACCGATATTAAAATTGATCGTATCGATGGCACTGCCGATGGTCATTTCTATGATGGTGAGTTCACTTTATAATATTGTAGACAGCTTCTTCATCGCCAGGATCAGCGAAGATGCCATGACGGCGTTATCACTGGTGTATCCAGTGCAGAATCTGATCAATGCGGTGATGATCGGATTTGGAATCGGAATCAATGCGGTCATCTCATTTTATCTTGGAGCGCAGGATAAAAAGATGGCAGACAGGGCGGCAACACAGGGAATGCTGCTAGGGACGATTCACGGAGTCGGATTTATGATTCTGGGAATTGCCGTAATGAGACCGTTTTTACAGATGTTTACGGGAAATGCACAGATTGTGGACTATGGTGTGCGTTATTCGAGAATTGCATTTTTATTTGCTACGGCATTATCTTGGCAGCTGGTATTTGAGAAGACGTTTCAGGCGGTCGGACGTATGGTGGAGTCAATGACTTGTATGATGTCAGGTGCGATTATCAACATTATCCTGGATCCAGTCCTGATCTTCGGACTTGGACCATTTCCGAAGATGGGAATCGAAGGAGCCGCACTTGCAACAGGAATCGGACAGGCAGCAGGAGCAGTATTGTACCTGATCTTTTATATCGTGAATCCGCTTCCGGTGAAATACAGAAAGAAATATCTGAAGGCTGATTTGAAGCTGTGGAAAAAATTATATGTAATCGGAATTCCGGCAAGCCTGAACCTGGCACTTCCGTCGCTTTTAATCTCTGTATTGAACGTAATACTTACAGGCTATGGGGAAGTCTACGTATTCGTTCTCGGAGTCTACTATAAGCTGCAGACCTTCCTCTACCTTCCGGCAAATGGAATCGTGCAGGGAATGCGTCCGCTTCTCGGATATAATTACGGAGCAGGAGAGCATAAGCGTGTACATAAGATCTTCCAGGATGGCCTGATCCTGGTACTCGTGATGATGGCAGCCGGAATGGCAATCTGTCTGGCAGTTCCGGGACAGCTGATGGGATTATTTACAGCGAATCCGATAACGATGAAGGCCGGAAGTGTGGCACTCAGAGTCAGCAGTCTTGGATTCCTTGCTTCATCGGTATCGGTTATCTGCAGCGGGGCACTGGAAGGTCTTGGAAAAGGTGTGCATTCACTGATCATTTCGTTATGCAGATATGTGGTTGTGATTATTCCGGTGGCATTCATTGTCAGCCGTTTTATGGGAGCGGTCGGAGTATGGCATGCGTTCTGGATCACGGAAGTGGTGACTGCGGTGATTGCGTATGTGGTGTATCGGAAAGGCGTGAAGGGATAGTAGAAGAGATAGCGAAAGAGATCATATAAGAGCAGAGAATATCAAGTAAGAAGTGGGAAGTTAAAAGTCAGAAAGAAAGTTTTTTCAGATCTGAATAATCTGAATGTGATTACTTCTACATCTCAGGAATATGAGACCAGCTTTGGATTTACGGAAGAAGAAGTATTTTATGTCCGATCGCATGGACCATTGCCGAGTCACTGGGAGCGGATCCGAGAGCCGTCGTCATTGCAGTGTTCATTGTATTGCCGATCTTTTATCCATTTTATTAATTCCTCAATTTTTATAAATATGAACAGGGATGTCGTACGAAATGATGTGTGCGGCAGCCCTGTTCTTTTGCGTAAAAAGGGCAGGTAAAGACAGAGAAAATTGTAAAAGAAGAGACTACAGGTTTGCGTTGACTGACTAATTGAATAAAGAGTATAATAAACCTATTGATACAGACGGAGTGATCGATATCTATCCGAATGTAAAGAGAAGAAAATACAGGGAAGAAAATAAAAAAAGAATGACTCTGACTGCAAGGTAAGTCCCGAGCAGGAATAGTTATGAATTCGTTTCATTAAAAAGTAGTTAACAGCAGGTTATGTTACAGCACGGTATACAAAATCAGGCGATTTCTAACATGAAAGAGAGCCATTTGGGTATATCGTGCTTTATTATATCTAAGTATACAAGAAAAATTTTCAAAGGTAAGTTTTCAGCAATAAGAACATGCAGGAGGAACACACATGTTAAAAGTAGCAATCTACGGCAAAGGCGGCATCGGAAAATCTACCGTCACATCCAATCTGGCGGCAGCATTTGCCACGATGGGGAAGAAAGTAATCCAGATCGGCTGTGATCCGAAGGCAGATTCGACGATGAACCTGCTCGGTGGGGAACCGTTAAGACCGGTCATGAATTATATGAGAGAGGAAGATGAAGAACCGGAGAAACTGGAAGACATTGCAAGAGAAGGATTTGGAAATGTCTTATGTATCGAGACGGGCGGACCGACACCGGGACTGGGCTGTGCGGGAAGAGGAATCATTGCCACATTCCAGTTATTAGAAGATTTGAAATTATTCGAGACCTATAAGCCCGATGTGGTTCTGTACGATGTACTTGGCGACGTAGTCTGCGGCGGATTCGCAGCGCCGATCCGGGAAGACTATGCAGAGAAGGTCCTGATCGTGACATCCGGGGAGAAGATGGCACTTTATGCGGCGGACAACATTTCCAAAGCAGTGAAGAACTTCGAAGACAGAAGCTATGCAAGAGTATTCGGAATCGTGCTGAACCACAGAAATGTGGAAAATGAGACTGAAAAAGTAGAGACATTTGCAAAAGAACATGGATTTGACATTGTGGGAGAGATTCCAAGAAGTGATGAAATTAACCGTTGTGAAGACCAGGGGAAGACGGTGATCGAGGGAAATCCGGAGTCGGACATCAGTAAATGCTTCTATGATCTGGCGGAAATATTATGGAAAGATGAGGAACAGGTATGAGAGGGACTGCCTATTATTGTACGGTAGAAGAATTACAGAAGCGGGGAAGGGATGA
>JABLTL010105061.1_pt1 | contig 10204 bp, 8 predicted proteins | sample 7160151 | NCBI WGS metagenome assembly JABLTL01 (sample SAMN14651223, study PRJNA627086) | human gut metagenome | isolation source: feces | host: Homo sapiens
AAGTGTTAAAAATACATTAGATATATTAAGATTTGTTTCAAAAGGTAAAAAAGAGCCTATTAAAGAGGCTTATACAAAATTTAATGATTATACAAATGATGGCTCAGATATGAATAAATATTCAGAATTATTAAATCAAAGTATAGATTCAATAATAAATGTTAAAGAAGAAACTGATATTGATAGTTTATTTAGAAAGGGAGGTACTACAATGCTACAAAATGATATAAAAGGACTAGAAGATTTTGAATTAGTGGCATTTGTAGTTATAGTATAATGATTGAATTACCAAAAGAGTGTGAAGTAAATAAATTTTTAGCAAAGAAAATTTTTTATGAAAAAGTAAACATTTCTACTTCAATAAAACAAGAATTTGTTGATAAATTAGAAAAGATAACTTGGAAATACAAGATATCCGAAAATAATATAAATGTTTCTAAAACAGAAAATGTTGAAGAAATAGAAATATTTGAATTAGTTTTAAAAGAAAAATATGATGCGAAAAATATAGTGAAAGTTATAACTAAAGAAATTCCGTATCCTATATTGTTTTATATAAATTATAATGATGAATTTCAATATGCTATAAAGTATGAAGATAATATATATTTTACTGAATGGAATGATGATATAAAATTTGATTTTCTAGGTTTGAATTTAGAAATTGTATATGAAAATATCGTGAAATTGATTACTAATATTGATAGTAGTACAAACAATGTAAAAGATGAATTAGAAAGAAAGCAAGAAATTCAGAAAATTAAAAATGAAATAGCAAAGTTAGAAAATCAAATGAGGAAAGAGAAACAATTTAATAAAAAAGTTGAGTTGAATAAAAAAATTTTAGAGCTGAAGAATAAAGTGGAGTAAACAATGCTAACTAAAAATTTGAAAAACGAAGAAACAAAAAATTTTGCATTTAATTTAAGATATTATAATGGATATGAAAAAACATTAGGTAATAGTATAGAAATCAGAAGAAATATTATAGATGTTTCAAAATTAAGGGGATTTGAAAGACCTGATATGTACATTGAATTAGAAGATGAGATTATAGGAATAGAACAATTTGAATTTTCATCATATTCTAATACTAAGAAAGGTAATACAATAAAGAGAAAATTAAATATAATTGAACAGGAAAATCTAAAAAATAGGGATTTTAGTAAAAACAATGATTATTTTGCGACCTATGTAGAAACGGACATATCAAGAGAAAATTATGAAAACAATTTTATTAAAGTATTTGAATCTCATTATGAAAATATTAAAGAATACAAAGAAAATTTAAAAAATGAATTTAAAGATAGTAAAAAAAAGATAAAAATATATTTTTTAATATGTGATGAAACAATTGATGGAACAGGAGTAATTAATAAAAAAGGCAATTATGAATTTTATGTTCCTACTATGAATAAAACTATATTAGAATTTTTACTAAAACATAGTGAAGTTGATGGAATAATATTTCAATGTAGTTGTGTTTTTAATAAAAAACTATTTTATTACTTAAAAAACAATGAAGATAATATAAAATATTTATTACAAGAATATAAAGATTATTTTGAACTAGAATTAGTAAAGGAAAATTTTACAAATATAGAATCATATTGGAGGTTATAAAATGGAAAGTAAATTAGAAATGAAATCTAAAAATATTGTAAATTACAATATAGAACAATTAGGAAAAATATTTCCCAATTGTATAAAAGAAGGTAAAATTGATTTTGAAACATTAAAACAAGAATTAACTAATGAAATTATAGATGATAGAAAAGAAAAATATCAATTAACATGGAGTGGCAAAAAAGAATCAATTATACTAGCAAATACACCTACAACTAACACTTTAAGACCATATAAAAGTGAAAGTATTAATTTTGATACTACTAAAAATATATACATTGAATCAGATAATTTAGAGGCTTTAAAACTTTTACAAAATTCATATATCAATAAAATTAAATGTATATATATTGATCCACCTTATAATAGAGGTTCGGATTTGATTTATAAAGATAAATACTATGGAAGCGAAGAAAATGAGTTGGATAAGTCTGGTATGATTGATGAAATGAATAACAAATTAACAACAAATTTAGATTCAAATGGTAGATTTCATAGTGATTGGTTGTCTATGATGTATTCAAGAATAAAATTATCAAGAAATTTATTGTCAAAAGATGGAATGATTTTTGTAAGTATAAGCGATGTTGAAGCATTTAATTTGAGAAAAATTATGGATGAAATATTTGGCGAAACTAATTTTTTGGCAGATGTTATATGGAATTCTACTAAATCTGTTACAAATACAGCAATTATTTCAGTTTCGCATACACATAATTTAATTTATTTTAAAGATATGGATTATTTTGTTAATAATAGAACTGAATTTAGATTGCCCGATAACGGAGAAGGATTCTCAAATCCAGATAATGATCCTAGAGGTGCATGGAAAGCAGACCCTTTTCAAGTAGGAGGTTGGAGACCAAATCAACAATATGAAATTATTAATCCTAATACGGGAGAAAAATATTTACCAAATGCTAATTGTAGTTGGAAAAATGATTATGAACATTATCTAGAATTAGTAAAAGACAATAGAATTGTTTTTGGCAAAAATGGGACTTCAGGTCCTCAAAGAAAAAGATTTATTTGGGAAGCCGAAGAAAGAGGAAAAGTTGCGAAAACTATTTGGGATGATATTGAAACAACAACAAATGGAACACAAAGATTAAAGAAATTATTTGATAATAATGTCGTTTTTGACAACCCAAAACCCGTTGAACTTGTAAAAAGAGTATTACAATTAAATTATGGAAATGATTTTACAGTTTTAGACTTTTTTAGTGGAAGTGCAACAACTGCTGAGGCTGTGATGACATTAAATGCAGAAGATAATGGAAAAAGGAAATATATTGCAATACAATTACCTGAAAATTTGGATGAATGTTTAAAAAAGGCTACAAACGATAGTAAAGGTACATTACAAACTGCTATTTCATTTTTAGATTCAATTAATAAACCTAGAATATTGTCTGAAATAGGTAAAGAGAGAATCAGAAGAGCAGGTGAGGAATTGCGTAAAAAGTATGGAGAAAACTTTGATTATGGTTTTAGGGTATATAAATTAGATGAATCTAATATGAAAGACATATATTATGCACCATCTGACTTAATACAATCACAACTTAATATGTTTGAATCTAATATTAAAGAAGATAGAACATCTGAAGATTTATTAACACAAGTTATTTTAGACTTAGGATTAACATTAGATTTGAAAATAGAAGAAAGAAAAATATTAAGTAATAATGTGTATTATGTTGAAGACAATTCGTTAGTTGCTTGTTTTGATAACACAATAGATATAAATATTATAGATGAAATATGTAAATGTAATCCTTTGAAAATTGTATTTAAAGAAAGTTCTTTTAAATCAGATAGTGATAAGATAAATACTTTCGAGAGAATAAAAAAACTATCAAATGATACTGAAATAAATATAATTTAAGGAGAAATGAAAAAATGAAGTTAAAATTTAAAAAACAACAATATCAAGAAGATGCTTCATTATCTGTTGTTAAATGTTTTGAGGGACAACCTAAAGGTGTCAGACAAGATTTAATTGGTAGAAGAGAGAAAAAGATAGATATAACAAATTGGAATGAAAATGCAGTTGAAGATATAATTTCTTTTGGAAATAATAAAATTTTTCTTACATCTGAAGATTTGAGAAAAAATATTAGAACTATTCAAAAACTAAATAATTTAGATTATACAGATAAAGAGGGATTTGAAAATTATTCTATTGAAATGGAAACAGGAACAGGAAAAACATATACATATATTAAGACTATGTATGAATTAAATAAGGCTTATGGGTGGAGTAAGTTTATTGTTATAGTTCCAAGTATTGCTATTAGAGAGGGTGTTTTAAAATCTTTTCAAATAACAGAAGAACACTTCCAAGAATTATATAAGAAAAAAGTAAGATATTTTGTGTATAATTCAAATAACTCCTCAAATATAGCAAATATAAATAATTTTGCAGAAGATGATAGCATTCAAGTTATGATAATGAACTATCAAGCATTTAATACAAAATCAAAAGGTAATAGAAGAATTTATGAGGAACTTGATGAATTACAATCAAGAAAACCTATGGATGTATTAAAAGCAACTAATCCAATACTTATTATAGATGAGCCACAAAAAATGGGTAAAACAGAAGAAATGCTTAAAGAATTTAATCCATTATTTATACTTCGTTATTCTGCTACTCATAAAGATAAGTTTAAATATAATATGATTTATAGACTAGACGCTGTTGATGCTTACAATCAAAAACTTGTTAAGAAAATAAATGTAAAAGGTATTGAATTATTACATAATAAATCAGAAGATACTTATTTATATTTAGATAGGGTGGAAATTAGTAAATCAGATCCAGTAGCTTTTATGGAAATTGAAACAAAATCTTCTACAGGAGTAACAAAGAAAACAAGAAAATTTAGTGTAGGTGCAAATTTATATGAATTATCAGGTGGACTGGAAGAATATAAAGGTTATGTAATAAGTGAAATTGATGCAAGAAATTCAAGCTATGATAAGGTATCTTTTACTAATGGAAAAGAAATAACAACAGGACAAGTTATTGGAGATGCTGAAGAAGATTATATGTCAAGAATTCAAATTAGAGAAACTATAAAATCTCATTTTGAAAAAGAAAGAGAATATTTCAAAAAAGGTATTAAAGTTTTATCATTATTCTTTATAGATGAAGTTGCCAAATACAAAGTATATGATGACAATAAAAAAGCACATAATGGAGAATATGCTAAAATTTTTGAAGAAGAATATAACAATATATACAATGAATATTATAATTTCATAGATGAAGATTATAAAAAATATCTTGACTCATTAAACGGCAAAAAAGTTCATAGTGGATATTTTTCAATTGACAAAAAAGCTTCAAAAGGATTATCAGAAGATGAACAAATATTTATTGATTCTAAAATTGATGATAAAGCAGAAGGAACAAGTTCAGATGAAGATGCTTACGATTTAATTATGAAAGATAAAGAAAGACTATTATCACTTTCAGAACCAGTAAGATTTATATTCTCACACTCTGCATTAAGAGAAGGTTGGGATAATCCTAATATATTCCAAATATGTACTTTGAAGAAAAGTAATTCGGAAATAAGTAAGAGACAAGAAATTGGTCGAGGACTTCGTATATGTGTTAATAGTAATGGAGAAAGAATGGATTATAGAGAACTGGAAGATGACTTCTTTAATATTAATAATCTTACAGTTATAGCAAGTGAAAGCTATGATTCATTTGCTAAAGCATTACAGAGTGAAATATCAGCAAATCTTTCGAGAAAATCTTATGATAAGTTTGAACAGAAAATATTTATAGATAGAGAACTTGTAAATAAAGATGGTAAATCATTACCTATAGATGAAACAATCGTAAATAAAATATATAGAGATTTTATGAAAAATGATTATATTGATGATAATGATAATATTACACATAAATTAAAAGAAGACATTGCAAATAATACAATAAGTATTCCTGAAGTAATGCAAGATTATTCAGAAGAATATACAAAACTTATTACTTCATTATTTACTGAAACTAAAATTGAAATTGGAAATGCAAATAAAAATAATATAAGCAATTTAAAACTAAATGATAATTTCTATAAAAAAGAATTCCAAGATTTATGGAATAAGATTAATGTAAAATCAATTTATGAAGTTGATTTTGACTCTAACGAACTTATAGAAAAATCAATTAAAGCTTTAAATGATAAATTAGTTATTAGCAAAATGAGAGTAAGGATTACTGAAGGAGAACAAAGAAATACAATGAGTGTTAATCAATTAAGAGAAGATGATGCAATGTATTCAATTAATACTAGAAATGAAGTTTATGATGATTTTGTTCCAGTAAGTACTAAATATGATTTAATAGGTAGTGTAGCAACAGATACAGGACTTACAAGACATACTATTATTGAAATATTAAAGAATATTAGACAAGATGTATTTGAACAATTTAAGTATAATCCTGAAGAATTTATTAGAAGAGCTTCGAATTTAATAAATGAAGAAAAAGCTACAACGATAATTGATGGAATAACTTATAATAAAATTGAAGATAAATATAGTAATGAAATATTTACAGACAATAATTTATCAGGAAAACTTGGAGTAAATGCACTTGAAGTTAAAAAACATATTTATGATTATGTTATTACTGATTCAGAAGTCGAAATGGAATTTGCGAGAAAACTTGAACAAGGAGAAGTTACAATATATGCAAAACTTCCAAATGGATTTAAAATAAGAACACCATTTGGAAATTATAATCCTGATTGGGCATTAGTATTTGATAATAAAGATATTAAGTATATTTATTTTATAGCTGAAACTAAAGGAAGTATGCAATCAGCACAATTAAAAGGTGCAGAAAAAGGTAAAATAGAATGTGCTAGAAAACACTTTAAATCAATAAGCGATGGTAGTGTAAAATATGATGTTGTAAATACATATGAGCATTTAATTGATTTAGTTACAGGTGTTGCAACTTTAAATGATTAAGTAAAAAATTACTTTGTACTTTATAAGATTATTATAAGTATGATTTTCTTATTAAAAAAACAAGGAAGTGATAAGATGGGATTGTTAGATTTATTTTTAGGAGGAAGTGGAAGTTCGACAGATGAATTTAAAGTAGGAGATAAAGTAAGAGTACGATATAGAGAACAAGAAGGATATATAATTGACAAAGATGGTAACTTATATATGGTATCATTAGAAAGTGGAAATTATGTAGATTCATTTACAGCAGATCAATTAGAAAAATGTTGGTAAACTAAAAGAAGGCTAGACCTTCTTTTTTTTGCTTCAAAATACTATACAAAACCAAAAAAATAAAATTTTATACAATAAATTACACCTTTTCGCATAATTCGACAAACTTTGCAAAAAGATTGTGATAGAATCCATAAAAACAAAAGAAAAATCCCTAAACTACCAAAGATGGAAAAATAATAAGGAGTTGGGGAGAAAATGGATATATCACAAAATAAATTGAAAAATATAAATGAATATACTAAACACACAATTAACCATTTATAAGTTATTTGTGTGTTTTTTTCAATTATTTTAATATCCAATAAAATACTACACTAATTTATAAAAATGTTCTAAGGAAAAATGAAAAGAAGAGATATATGTTAGTGTAGTTTTGAGCATTATTACATAAATCTCAGCCTACACAAAAGGAGTGTAGTTGATTTGAGATTCAGTGTATTAAGAATGTCTGAAAAAATAATCAAAGAGGTTGAATTTATCTGTAAAGGTAGATTTGACCTCTTTTTGCTTTTATATGGATTAGTTAAATGCAGATCTCCACCTCACATTCAATTCAAAAACGAATTGAATGGAGGAAATAAGAATGAGAAGGCATTCAAAAATTAAGCGAGAGATAATAGATACATATATTGTTTTTAGCAATAATGATAATAGCAAAAATATTATTGTATTTAAAGATGGAAACGGAAAATCAAAAATTATTAGAGCAAATGAAACATTAAGAAATGAATATAAGAGAAGAAAAAGTGAAGAAAATTCACAAAATATTAAATTTAGTAGGTATATAGAACATTCAGAACTAACAGATATTTCATTAAATAAAAGAGCCACAAATAAAGAAATTAGTTTAGAAGAACAAGTTATTTCAAATTTAGAATCAGAAAGAATAATAAAAGAAATTTGGAAATTACCTACACCACAAAATAGACGAGTTTATATGTATATAGTAGATGAATTTTCATATACTCAAATAGCTAAAATAGAAAATCGCTCTATTCCTACAGTAAAGGAGAGTATAGACAGAGGATTAGAAAACTTAAGAAAAAAATTAAAGAAATTTTATAAGTAGCCCTAAAAAATGATGTGCTAACTGAAAAAACAAGTGAGAGGAGTTGATCTTTCTTGCTTGTTTTCTTTTGGAAAACGGATAGCACATTGACAAGTAAATATATTAGTTACAAGACTTTAACTAATATAAGGAGCTCCAAGAAGGCGAATGTTATAAAAAATAAATAGCGACTATAATGAGGGAAAAAGCAAGCGATGGTAAGTTTGTGTTGGCGAAGATCTATATTAGTAATAATGATACTTCAGCTCGGCTTAATTTATATTGAGGGGTTGCTCGGTTGGATAACGGAGAGGTTTAAATACCTATGTGATAGATACTAATTTCACTTGTAACTAATTTTTAAATTTTATAAGTGAAAGGATTTGATTAAAATGAAATTAAATAATGTAAAAACAGTAACTAAAAAACAGGCTAAAGCTTATGCAGTTATAGCATTAGATATATTAGGAAGTACACCAAACGATATTGATGTAAAAATGCTTGATTCAGAAATTGATGTCGCAATGAAATTATATAGTCCACAAGAAGCTACAGAAAAAGCAGAGAAAATTAAAGCGAAAGGCGGATTAGTGAAATGGATGAAAAAATAGGTATAAATATAAAAGAAGCATCAGAGATATTAGGGATTAGTAAACAATTAATGACAGAATTAACTAAGCTTAAAGATTTTCCTTGTATTAAATTTGAAAGAAGAATTGTAATAAACAAACCACAGATGATTGAATGGTTTAATAAAAATTCAGGAAGAATCATTGTGTAGGGTTTGGATTTACGAAGATTAGGATTTATAATATTGGTAGTATATTTTACTTCTTAATATTATGAATCCTATTTTTATGGAGGAAATAATATGGGAAGAAGAGCAAAAAATGATAATACAAGGAGAGTAAAAGGAGAAGGCACAATAAGAAAAAAAGGTAATGGATATGAAGGGAGGATTACAGTTGAGGTAAATGGTGTAAGAAAACAAGTTTCAGTCTATGATAAAAGCCAACGAGTAGTTGTAGAAAAAATGCAAGAGCTTAGGAAGAAGAGAGATGACAACTATTATATTGAAAATAAAAACATAACTTTGAAGGAATGGTTAAAAGAATGGATGAGAGTTTATAAAAAGCCATATATATCACCTAGAACTTATCAGGGTTATGTTGAAAAATCTAAAACAATATTAGAACATTTAGGAAATATGCAATTACAAAAAATAGAATTATATCATTTACAAAAATTTATTAGTGATTTACAAAATGTAGGTAAATCGCCTAAATCTTTAAGACATTATTACAGTATTTTAAAAATGTGTTTTGATGATGCGATTATGTGTAGGCACATATCACTAAATCCAACAAGGAATTTAAAATTGCCATCAATGAGAAGAAAAGAATTGAATATAATGACAAAAGAAGAACAACTTGTATTTGAAGGATTTATGAAAAAATATAGAATGGGAACAGCTTATATAGTATTAGTTAATACTGGACTTAGAGCAGGAGAGCTAAGTGGACTAACATGGAAAGATGTTGATTTTGAAAACAAAGCTCTATATGTAAGAAGAGGTATGCAAAAAATAACAACTTATGATGATGATTTTAATAAAGTAAAAAGAGAAAGAAAAGTTACAGATGTAAAAACAGAAAATAGTTATAGAGTTGTACCAATGCTAGATAAAGTAGTAAAAATTCTACAAGAATACAAGAAAAAAATACAAGCAGAGCAAGAAGAACTTGCTGAATTAGGAGAAGGATTTAAAGAGGATGATTTTATATTTAAAACAAAATATAATCATCCAATAACATCTGAATACTTAAGAAAAACTTGTCAAGGAATATGTAAAAGTAACAATTTTAGAAAAGTAGGAATACATGAACTAAGACATACTTTTGCAACAAGGTCTATTGAAGCAGGAATTGATTTAAGAGTATTACAAGAAATATTAGGTCATGCTAGTTATAGCACTACAGCAGATATATATGTTCATATTTTAGGACAAGTTAAACTATCCCAAATGAATAGATTAGAAGATTATTTAACCGATATAAATATGAACTAAATGGAACTTTAAAATGACATAAAGGGAAAATAAAGGGAAAGCCTAAAAAATAAATCGCCAAACACCTGAGAATAAAGGCTTTCTCTAAAAAAACTTTCTGTCCTCATAACCCGAAGGCCATAACTTCAAGCCTTACCATGAAAACGAAAAGAAAAGCAGATCTAAATCTACTTCCCATAAGAGCTGCACGA
>JABLTL010188791.1_pt1 | contig 10202 bp, 9 predicted proteins | sample 7160151 | NCBI WGS metagenome assembly JABLTL01 (sample SAMN14651223, study PRJNA627086) | human gut metagenome | isolation source: feces | host: Homo sapiens
AACGCTATAAGGCTTCCGGCGGATTTTTTCTGTCAGCTGACCTGCTTCATCGTAGCCCACATAGCCGGGAGGGGAGCCGATGAGACGGGAGACAGCGTGCTTTTCCATATACTCGGACATATCCAGACGGATAAGGGCGTCCGGGGTGTGGAACAGGTCGTTGGCCAGCTGCTTGACCAGCTCGGTCTTGCCCACACCGGTGGCGCCGACGAAGATGAAGGACACCGGCTTATGCTTGGGGGAGATGCCCACCCGGTTCCGGCGGATGGCGGCGGTGACCGCATCCACCGCCTGATCTTGGCCGATGATGTGCTTTTTCAGCCGTTCATCCAGCTTGGACAGCCGTTCAAACTCGCTCTCCTCGATGCGGCTGGCGGGGATACCCGTCCACTGCTCGACGACATTGGCCAGGTTTTCCACGGTCAGTTCAGGCTTGGGCAGCCGCTTGAGCCCCTGGATGGCCTCCTCAGCCTGGATGATCTTGCTGCGCAGCATGGCCACCTGGGCGTACTGCTGGTAATCCTGGGAGCGCAGCTCCTGAATCTGCTTGGTCAGATCGTCCAGACGCTGGTTGGCGTCATCGATCTTCTCCTGGTTCTGTTTCAGGCAGATGTCCCGCTGAATCTGCTCATAATACTCATTGGGGATGCGCAGGCGTTCCTGGTTCAGCTCGGTGATCTCCTGGCGGACGCGAGCCTGCTCCTTCTCCTTCTCGTTGATCTCCAAGCCACGGCGTGCCTCTGCCTCGGAACTCTGCTGCTGGATCATATCCTGTTCCAGCTCCAGGTCGGCCTTCTCCTTCTTCTTCTGAGCCAGCTCCATCAGGTTTTTGTTGTGCAGGTTCACATCAGAGCAGGCTTCGTCCAACAGGTCGATGGCCTTGTCGGGCAGGAACCGGTCGGTGATATAGCGCTCGGACATGAGCACGGCCTGCCGTGCCACGGCGTCGGGGATGACCACTTCGTGGAAGTCCTCATAGTAGTGGGCGATGCCACGGATAATTTTCACGGTGTCGTCGATAGACGGCTCCGCCACGGTGACGGGCTGGAAGCGGCGTTCCAGGGCGGCGTCCTTTTCGATATACTTCCGGTATTCGTTGAAGGTCGTGGCGCCCACCACCTGGATCTCACCACGGGAGAGGGCAGGTTTCAGGATGTTGGCGGCGTTCATGGAGCCTTCCGCGTCGCCGGCACCCACCATGTTGTGGACCTCGTCGATGACCAGGATGATGTTCCCGGCACGGGTGATCTCCTTGATGAGCCCCTTCATCCGGCTCTCGAACTGGCCGCGGAACTGGGTGCCTGCCACCAGGGCGGTCAGGTCCAGCAGGTAGACCTCCTTGTCCTGGAGCTTATAGGGCACCTGCCCGTTGACGATGCGCTGAGCCAGAGCTTCAGCGATGGCGGTCTTGCCCACGCCAGGCTCGCCGATGAGGCAGGGGTTGTTCTTCTGTCGCCGGTTCAAAATCTGAACCACACGAGCCAGCTCTTCCTCTCTGCCGATGATCTCATCCAACTGACCGGCACGGGCCTTGTTGGTCAGGGAGATGCAGTAGCTGTCCAGGTATTTGGACTTCTTGCCTCCCTTGGATTTCCCTTCGGAACGGCTCACCGGCGGTTCCTTGGTCTCGCTCCCCTCCTCTTCCGAGTGGGAACGGCGGTTGAACAGCTTGCCCAGGAAGGGGAAGGTGGCGGTCTTGCCCTCTTCGTCCTCCTCGTCCTCGCTGTCCTCGTCACTCAAGTCCATGCTGCCGCCCATCAGCTCTTCCAGCCCTTCCGGGCCGCCGAAGGCGCTCATCATCTCATTGGTCAGGTTTTCCATATCCTCCTCGGTGATGCCCATCCGATCCATCATCTCCTGCACCGGCTGGATGCCCAGCTCCTTGGCGCATTTCAGGCACAGGCCTTCGTTCACGGGGTCACCTTTATCCAATCTGGTAATGAAAACAACCGCCACATTTTTATGGCATCTAGAACACAGTTTCGGCTGCATAATGTGTACTCCTTACAAATGTGTTTGGACGATGTATATCCCATCGTCAACTTCTGAATTTGGGGTCACTATATCATACAAATATGAATAAATCTTGTTTTTCGAGATGGAACTATCCTCTTGCCCAAGAAAAATTTGAAAAGAACTGCAAAAACACGCTCTCTTTGGTCTCCGCCGCCGTCACCAGGCCGAAGCGGAGGACGAGGACACAGACCAGCCCCACCACCAGGGCGCCCTTGAGCAGCCCCACGCCGCCGCCCATGAGGCGGTTGGCCAGGTTGAGCACCGGCAGCTTCGCCACCAGGTCCAGCAGCTTGCTCACCAGCTCCCAAACCAGCAGGATGAGGCAGAAGGACAGTCCGTACACCGCCCACCAGGCCACTGGCTGCGCCAGGTCTTTGGCCACCGATCTGGCGGCGGTCTCCAGGCTGGGCTGGAGGCCGGACTGGATGGCCTCTTGCAGCTGCTGGCTGGCTTTTTCATAGGTGTCGCTGCTGCCGAAGATGGACAGGATGCCGCTGAGGCTGTCTTTGGCGGTCTCCCCGGCGTCCTTCACCGAATCGCTCACGTTCTTCTCCAACCGTCCTTCCACCGTCGCGGTGATGCGCGGGGTGATGGCCTCGGCCACCATGGGGGACAGGCTGTCTGCCGCCACCTTGGCGCCGCCCAGGGCGACGACGATGGAGAGCAAGCCGCACACCGTAAGCACCAGGCCACGCCGGACGCCCAAGGCGGCAAAGAGGACAACGATTAGGAACAAGATCACATCAAATACTGCCATGGATTTCACCTCGTCAGGGCACGTACAGCCAGGTGCTGTCCGCGCCGATCATCATGGTCGCGCCATCGGAGTGGATGATGGCACGCTTACTGCCGTTGTTGTTGATCTGTGCGTATTCTTCCAAGTCATTGCTGGTGTAGATGGTCAGCGCTTCCGCCGTCAGCACCGCAATATACCGCCCGGCTGCCGACACGGAGAGCACCTCGCCGGAGATGGCTTTGGAGCAGGCGGTATCCCCCCGCTCGTCGATGAGGAGCACCTCGCCGCTGCCGCCGGCCTTGTACCAGCTGGCCACCTCTACGGCGTAGTTGTCACCGTTGAGGGAGTAGCCCTGCAGGTACTGGTTGGGTTCGCTCCAGGTGCCCAGGACGTTCAGCTCCTGATCCAGCACCGTGGCGCTGTCGTTGCCCTGGAGCCAGATGTTGTTGGACTGCCAGTGCAGCTCCAGGATGAACTGGTCTTCCAGCACCGTAGACGCCAGCTGGTCGCCCTCTTTGCCGTCGTACAGGCTGACGATGCTGCTGAATTTGCCGGAGCGCTGGGCGATGGAGACCACGGCGAACTGGCTGTTGCTGGGCGAGATGACCGCGTCCACCACGTACTCGCTGGACACGTTCTCCGCCAGCACCAGTTTAAAAGCGCTGTTGTAGATGCGCACGCTGGCCTTATAGCCCGACGCCTCCTCCACCACCGCCAGGCAGCCGTTCTCGTTGACTCGGGCGGAGAGCAGGTCGCAGCCGGTCTTGCTGGTGTACTCAAAGACTACTTCCTTGTTGTGGATGACGTACAGGTTGTTGCCCCCCACGTCGTAGACCACCGCATAAGTGCCACAGACGGAGATGACCGGGTCGTTCATCTTCACCTGTCTATCAATATACAGCACACCACTGTTGGAATATAACTGCAAAGCGGTGTCCGAGCACAAGACCAGGGAGCCATTGAGGCTGGCGAAGGCGTTGGTGGCGTCCCGGGTGTAGGTGAACTCCGCCGTCTGACCCTGGTCGTCCTTCTCCAGGCTGCGATAGGTCATGTGGCGTTTCAGGGCGTCCAGGTTGAAGTGGTCCCGATAGACCACCAGGACCACACCGCTGCAGAGGAACACGCCGGTGAGGATGAGCGCCAGGATCCGCTTGGTGACGGGACCGAGGCACTTGCCCACCTTGCGTCTGCCTTTCTGTTTTCGGTTGTTCTTTGACGGCTGATGTTCTGCCATAGCTTATTCCTCCGGGTCTGTTTCCAACCCCACCGGTTCCCGATACCACAATTTGGTCATGTATAATCCATCCGGCGGCACCGTCGGCCCCGCCTCGGTGCGGTTGCCCCGCACCAGGATGTCGCTGATGCCCTCCGGCGTCAGCTTGCCCTCGGCGGCGTACAGGATGGTGCCCACCATGGCGCGCACCATATTATACAGGAAGCCGTTGGCGCACACCTTCATCTCGATCATGTCCCCTTTCCGCGCCACGTCGAAATAGTGGACGGTGCGGACGGTGGTCTTGGTGGGGGTGCCTACGTCCCGCACGGCTTTGAAGTCGTGGGTGCCCACGAACCGGGCGGCGGCTTCCGCCATGACCTGCTCATCCAAAATCTTGGGGTAGAAGTAGGCACGGTGGACGTAGAAGGCGTTGCGGATGCGGGAGTTGTACACCCGATAGGTATACTCCTTCTTGATGCAGGAGCCGATGGCGTTGAAGTCGTCAGAAACCTCCTTGGCCGAGACCACCACGATGTCATCCGGCAGCCGGGCGTTAAAGGCCAGGGGCATCCGGTCACAGGGGATGGCGCAGTCGGTGCGGAAGTTGGCGATGTACACCTCCGCATGGACACCGGCATCAGTCCGGCCAGCACCCACACAGCGCACCGGGTGCTTGACCACCTTGGAGATGCCCAATTCCAGGGCTTCCTGGACGGTGATGGCGTTTTTTTGGATCTGCCAACCGTGGTAGGCGGTGCCCACATACATCAATTTCAGCGCGATATTTCTCATAAAACTCCCAAAATCTCACTTTCTCTCTTACAGGCCCAAGCCCCGTGCTGCCACCACGGCCCCGCTGAACAGAAGGATGCAGCAGAGCATGGCGATGGCATCCCGGCGGTGGTAGTGGAGCTGGTGGAGTTTGGTGCGGCCCTGGCCGCCGTGGTAGCAGCGGCACTCCATGGCCGTGGCCAGCTCATCCGCCCGGCGGAAGGAGGAGACGAACAGGGGCACCAGCAGGGGCACCATGGCCTTGGCCCGCTGGAACAGGTTCCCGTCGTCAAAGTTGGCCCCTCTGGCCTTCTGGGCAGAGATGATCTTATCCGTCTCTTCGATGAGGGTGGGGATGAAGCGCAGGGCGATGCTCATCATCATGGCCAGCTCGTGGACGGGTACTTTCAGTTTTTTCAGCGGCCCCAACAGGCTCTCCAAGCCGTCCGTCAGCCGGATGGGCGAGGTGGTGTAGGTCAGCAGGAAGGTGCCCGAGATGAGCAGCATGACCCGCAGGACCATGAAGAAGGCCGAGTGGAGGCCGCCGGTGGTGATGTGCAGAAACTTCCACTGGAAGAGCATGGTGCCCTCGCTGGAATAGAACAGGTTCAAAACGCCTGTAAAAATCAGGATGAAGATAATCGGTTTCATGCCCTTGAACAGGGCCTTGAGACCCACCTTGGACACTGCCACGCAATAGGCCAAAAAGAGCACCATCAGGCCGTAGCTGACAAAGGATTTGGACAGGAAGAGGGCGATGATGAAGAGCACCACCACCATCAGTTTGGTGCGGGGGTCCAGTCGGTGGATGAGGGAATCACCAGGGAAATACTGGCCTAGGGTGATCTCTTTCAGCATACCGCTCCCCCCTTCCCCACCAGCTTCAGCAGCTCAGAAGCCGCCTCCTCCAGCGTGTAGATGCCGTCCTTGATGGGCAGACCCATGTCCCGGAGCTTTTCGCAGACCTGGGTCACCTTGGGGACGCCCAGACCCATGGCGGTCAGCTCCTTCTCGTGGGAGAACACCTCCTGGGGAGTGCCCGTCAAGGGAATGGTGCCGTCGTTGATGACCACCACCCGGTCTACGGTCTGAGCGACCTCCTCCATGGAGTGGGAGACCAGGATGATGGTGGCGTTCTTGGCGTCGTGGTAGGCGCGGATGTTGGACAAGATTTCTTCTCTTCCCACCGGGTCCAGTCCGGCGGTGGGCTCGTCCAAGATGAGTACCTCCGGTTCCATGGCGATGACGCCTGCGATAGCCACCCGGCGTTTCTGGCCGCCGGACAGCTCGAAGGGGGACAGCTCCAGCTGTTCGTCGGTCAGCCCCACGAACTGGGCGGACTGGCGCACTCGCTGGTCGATCTCCTCCTCGCTCAGCCCCATGTTCCGGGGGCCGAAAGAAATATCTTTGTAGACGGTCTCCTCGAAGAGCTGGTATTCCGGATACTGGAACACCAGACCCACGTGGAAGCGCACCTGGGTAATTTTCTTTTTGTCCGCCCAAATGTCCTTCCCCCGCAGGCGCACCTGGCCGGAGGTGGGCTTCAGGAGGCCGTTGAGGTGCTGGATCAGGGTGGACTTGCCGGAACCAGTATGGCCGATGATGCCGATATACTCGCCCGGATAGGCGGTGAAATTCACCTGATCCAACGCTTTATGTTCAAAAGGGGTCCCGATGCTGTACACACAGCTCAGATCCACGGTTTCAATGATGGGTTCCACGGTGTTCCTTCCTTATTTCACAGTTGTATTGGGACGAATGACCTGGGCGATGGCCGCGGCACACTCCTCCACCGACAGGGCGTCCAGGGGCACGTCCACTCCAGCTTGGCGCAGCTGGTAGAGCAGGGCGATGGTGTCCGGCACGGTCAGCCCCACCCCTTTCAGCTCTTCCACCTGCTGGAACACGGTCTTGGGGTGGCCGTCCGCGATGACGCTGCCATCGTTCATGACGATGAGCCGGTCGGCCTGGGCCGCCTCGTCCATGTGATGGGTGATGAGCACCACCGTTGTCCCCTGTTCCCGGTTCAGCTTGACGATGGTCTCCAGCACCTCCTGCCGGCCGATGGGGTCCAGCATGGCGGTGGGCTCGTCCAAGACGATGCACTTGGGTTCCATGGCGATGATGCCCGCAATGGCCACCCGCTGTTTCTGACCGCCGGAGAGCAGGTGCGGTGCGTGGGTGCTGTAGGCGCTCATGCCCACAATTTCCAAAGCCTTGTCCACCCGGCGGCGGATCTCCTCAGACGGCACGCCCAGATTTTCCGGCGCGAAGGCCACGTCTTCCTCCACCACGTTGGACACAATTTGGTTGTCCGGATTCTGGAACACCATGCCCACCGTGCGCCGCACCTCCATCCACTGCTCGTCGCTGCGGGTGTCGATGCCATTGACGTAAACGGTGCCGCCGCTGGGCAGCAGGATGGCGTTCATGTGCTTGGCCAGGGTGGATTTCCCGCAGCCGTTGTGACCCAGAACGGCCACAAAGGAGCCGGCCTGGATGTCCAGGGAAATATCCTTGAGCACTTGGACGGGCGTGCCCTCTTCCTTATTATATTGGAAGGTGACGTGCTCCAAGGTAATGATGTTGTCGGTCTTTTTCACATCTGTTGTGTTCATCCGTTTCGGTTCCTTTTCTTATTCCGCATCCGCCATCCAGCGTCCCGTGGCACCGCAGGGCAGCGCCAGGCCGGAGGCGGTCACCGGCAGACCCAGCTCCTGGGAGTCGGTGTGGCCGCCGTGGCGCTTGGTCACCAGGGTGTCCAGCAGGTAGGTCAGCACGGCGGGTGCCAGGCCGGTGGTATAGGAGTTGATGAGGACAAAGAGGGGCTGGTCGGACAGCACCTGCACCACCAGTTCCAGGAAGGGGTACAGGTTTTCCTCCAGCTTCCAGATCTCGCCGGAGGGGCCGCGTCCATAGGAGGGCGGGTCCATGATGAGGGCGTCGTACCGGCGGCCACGGCGGATCTCCCGCTCCACAAATTTGGCGCAGTCGTCCACGATCCAGCGCACCGGTGCCTGCTCCAGGCCGGAGAGCTTGGCGTTCTCCCGTGCCCAGGACACCATGCCCTTGGCCGCGTCCACGTGGCACACTTTCGCGCCCGCTGCCGCACAGGCCACGGTGGCACCGCCGGTGTAGGCGAACAGGTTCAGGACGTTGATGGGGCGTCCGGCGTTACGGATGCGCTCCATGGCGAAGTCCCAGTTGGCGGCCTGCTCGGGGAACAGGCCGGTGTGTTTGAAGTTCATGGGGCCAACCTGGAAGGTCAGCTCCTTGTACCGCACCTTCCACCGCTGGGGCAGCTTGCCCTTCTCCCAGTGGCCGCCGCCAGATTTGCTCCGCTGATACCGGCCATCCGGGTGCTTCCAGCCAGGGAGGGTGCGGGGGGTATTCCAGATGGCCTGGGGGTCCGGGCGCACCAGGAGCTTGTTGCCCCAGCGTTCCAGCTTCTCTCCTCTGCCGCAATCCAGCAATTCAAAATCTTTCCATCCATCTGCAATCCACATAACGTCTCTACTCCAGGTTTCATGATATTAGTTAGCACTTTATTGTATCATTCCTCCATTCTCCCGTCAACCACAGCCCCCAGAAAGAAGGGCGGCTTCATCCACAAATTGGACGAAGCCGCCGTTGATTCCCTTGTTTATTTTGTCACGTTCTGTCACCAGGTATGCACCACCCAGGCGTCCACCAGGGACGCATCGTGGAATAGCCGCAGGTCGGGGGGCATGATGGTGAAGGTGACCAGCAGACCCACCAACAAAACGCTGGCGCAGACCAGCCATCCCGTCCACCCCTCCGGCACTTTGAGCCAATCCGGCAGCAGGCACCCTAACGCGATGAGCAGCACATAACACACGATGTCCACAAACCCCGGCGCGACCCCCAGCACGATGTGGCACACCCACCCGAAGACCAGCATCAGCCCGCAGCAGAGGAGCACAGCCAGCAACACGCCGCCCCACTTCCCCTTGTCGTAGAGCATGGTCAGCCCTACCAGCAGCGGCCAAAAGACGATCTTCACGTGCTCCCAGATGCTCTCGTTCACCGGTGCCACAAACTCCGTCAGAATGCTGGGCCACAGGTCGAACAGGCCGTGCAGCAGTGTGCCCGCGATGGTGATGCACACGAAAGTGCGTAGCAGGTTCCAGCTCTGCTCCTTTTCCAGTTTCATATCCACCCCGCTCCTTTTCCCGTTTTGTTCTACTGCCATAGGTATGCGGGGGGATGCAAAAAGTAGAACCACCAAAGCGGTTCTACTTTTGTGTGTCATGGATTATTTCATCTGGATCAGTTCATAGTCCCGGCTGCCCAAGCCGATCTTTTCCCCGTGTTCCAAAGCGGCTTTCCACTCGGCGTTGGGGTTGGTGGCCAGGAAATGGTCGTGGGGGTGGTCACAGCCGTGGGCCAGATTTTCGCTGAGGATGGAGTTGGGCAGCGGGTCCGCCTTCAGGCAGGCATCAGCGCAGGCCTGGTCGATGGCCACCGGGTCGAAGGAGGCGAACATGCCGATGTCGGGCAGGATGGGGGCATCGTTGCTGCCGTAGCAGTCGCAGACCGGGGACACGTCCTGAACCAGGCTGATGTGGAAGTTGGGACGGCCATAGCAGACGGCCTGGGTGTACTCGGCCATCTTCTGATCCAGCAGCACCATGGAGCTGTCCTCCACGGCGTAGATGGCGTCAAAGTTGCAGGCGCCGATGCAGCGGCCGCAGCCCACGCAGTTGTCGGTGTTGATCTGTGCCTTGCCATCAGCACCATACTCAATGCCATTGTTGGCGCAGCTGTTCTGACACAGGTGGCAGCCACGGCAGCGGCTCTGGCTGACCCGAGGCTTGCCCTGGGAGTGCTGTTCCATCTTGCCTGCACGGCTGCCGCAGCCCATGCCCAGGTTCTTGATGGCGCCGCCGAAACCGGTGGCCTCATGGCCTTTGAAGTGGCTCAGGCTGATGATGATATCGGCGTCCATGACGGCGTGGCCAATCTTGGCGTTTTTGACCAGCTCGCCGTTGTGAACCGGCACTTCCACGTCGTCAGTGCCTCGCAGGCCGTCGCCGATGATGATGGGACAGCCGCAGGAGATGTAGTTGAACCCGTTCTCCGCCGCTGCCAACAGGTGCTCCAGGGCGTTCTTCCGGCGACCCGGATAGAGGGTGTTGCAGTCGGTGAGGAAAGGCTTTCCGCCCAGCTCCTTCACCACATCCACCACCGCTCTGGCGTAGTTGGGACGCAGGAAAGCCAGGTTGCCCGGTTCGCCAAAGTGCATTTTGATGGCGACGAATTTTCCCTCAAAGTCGATGGTATCCATGCCTGCCTTGCGGATGAGCTTTTGGAGCTTTTCGGTCAGGCTCTGTTCATGGTTGGTTCGAAAGTCTGTAAAATAAACTTTGGATGCCATTTGAGTACCTCCCGTTTTTTATTTTCAATATTCCCACAAAGTCTCCCGACTTTGCGGGAGCCCTT
>JABLTL010111549.1_pt1 | contig 10199 bp, 10 predicted proteins | sample 7160151 | NCBI WGS metagenome assembly JABLTL01 (sample SAMN14651223, study PRJNA627086) | human gut metagenome | isolation source: feces | host: Homo sapiens
GACTTGTTTTGTGATTTCTTTCCTTATAAATCACAAAACTGGCAGCGCCATCAGGCGATGCCTTCCTGATTGAAATCAAAGATTTTAATTGGAGTTCAGTATGAGAATGAAATATGGAAAGGCCGGGCTGGCTGCCCGGCCTTTTTTCGCGCTTGTGGTTGAAATAGGACGTGGAATGGTGTATAATATATTCGACATTGTATCCGAAAAGAGGGAATGGAATGAAAAAAGTGCTGTTTGTGGCAACGGTGGTCAAAACCCACATAATGGAATTCCATATCCCCTATCTGAAAATGTTTCAGGACATGGGCTGGGAGACAGCAGTGGCGGCGCGGAACGACTATGAAGACCCCGCCGACTGCCAGATTCCATTCTGCGATACTTACTATGACATTCCCTTTGAACGTCTCCCGTGGAAGGCGGCCAACATCAAAGCCTACCGGGAGCTGAAAGCCATTATCGACCGGGAGCATTTCGACATCATTCACTGCCATACCCCCGTGGGCGCCATGATCGCCCGTCTGGCGGCGCGGGACGCCCGGAAGCGGGGAACCAAGGTGATTTACACCGCCCACGGCTTCCACTTTTTCAAGGGTGCGCCCGTGAAAAACTGGCTGATGTTCTACCCGGCGGAATGGCTGCTTGCACCGCTGACGGACGTCCTCGTGACCATCAACAAAGAGGACTACGCGTTGGCAAAGCGGAAAATCCACGCGAAGCGTATTGAATACGTCCCCGGCGTGGGGGTGGATACGGCGAAATTCCACGTCGGCACCGTAGACCGGGCGGAAAAGCGCCGGGAGCTGGGACTGACCGGGCAGGATTTCCTGATCCTCACCGTGGCGGAAATGACGAAAAACAAGAACCATTCTACGGTGCTCAAGGCGCTGGCGCTGCTGAAAAACGAGCCGGGCTATGAAAGCATGCACTACCTCATCTGCGGCCGGGGAGAGCAGCGGGACGCGCTGGAAGAAGAAGCGCGGCAGCTGGGCATCTGGGAGCATGTCCACTTTCTTGGCTATCGCCACGACGTGCCGGAGCTGTGCCGGTGCAGCGACATATTCGCGTTTATGTCCTTCCGGGAAGGAATGCCGGTGGCGTTGATGGAGGCCATGAGCTGCGGCCTGCCTGCGGTCTGCTCGAAGATCCGGGGCAACACGGATTTGATCGAGCACGGCGTTGACGGCCTGTTTGCGGAGAACACGCCCGAGGGCGTGGCGGCGGCCATCCTGAAGCTGTACCATGACCCGGCGCTGCGGGAACAGCTGGGACGCGCTGCGTCGCAGACGGTTTCCCGGTTCGACGCGAAAGCGGTACAGCAGAAAGTGAAGGAAATTTACTTAAGTGTATGAACGAAGGGGGGCGGCGGCATGGCCGGAACGCTGATCATATCGCTGGATTTTGAGCTGTTTTGGGGAATGCTGGACGTGTGTCCGCTGGAGAAGTATCAGGATCACGTTCTGGGCGGCAGAAAGGCGATTCCCGGGCTGCTGGCGCTGTTCCAGAAATACGGCGTCCACGCTACGTGGGCGACGGTTGGGTTCCTGTTCGCCAGAAGCGCACAGGAAGCGGCCTCGTTTTTCCCGGAGGAAGGTCTGCGGCCTGCTTACGACGACCCGGCGCTGAATTCCTATGCCGAATTCTCCCGAATCGGAGAAACGGAAGCGGACGCGCCCTGCTTTTTTGCCCCGTCACTGATTGAGCTGGTCGCGGGAACGCCGGGGCAGGAGATCGGCAGCCACACCTTTTCCCATTACTACTGCAAGGAAAAAGGGCAGACGGCGGAGCAGTTTGCGGCGGACATGGCCGCGGCGAAGGCTATAGCCGCGAAATACGGCTACACCCTGACCTCTGCGGTGCTGCCCCGGAACCAGTGCGACCCGGCGTACATTCGGGTACTGCGGGATCTGGGTTTCACCGCCTACCGGGGAATGGAAGACAACTGGGTGGAAAATAAAGTCCACGTCCGTTTCCCCCTGCGCGTTCTGCGGCTGACGGACACCTATTTCCCTATTACCGGGTACGGCAGCTACACGCCAAAGCAGGAAGACGGCATCTGGAACCTGCGGGGAACCCAGATGTTCCGGCCGATTTTCAGGCCGCTTCATTTCATGGAGGGCGCGAAGGTTCACAGAATCAAGCGACAGATGCTCCACGCGGCGAAAAATGGTTTGACCTTCCATCTGTGGTGGCACCCCCACAACGTCGGCGTCCGCACGGCGGAACATATGGCGCAGCTGGAAGAGATTTTTCGGTATTACGCCGAGCTTAAGGAAAAATACGGCATGGAAAGCCTGAATATGCGGGAAGCAGCGGAAAAATAAGAGAGAAGAGGGCGGAGACATGAAGGTACTGCACGTTCTGTATTCCAGAATTTACACCGGCGCGGAAAAGGTTGCCGCCCAGATCATCAAAGCCTTTGAGGGCAGGGTGGACATGGCCTATTGCAGTCTGGAATGCGAGGAAGTCTGGGAAATTCTGGACGGCATGGGCATCCGGCACTATGGCGTGGAGGAGCTGACCCCCGCGACCCTCAGCCGGGTGATTCGGGAGTACCGGCCGGACGTCATCCATGCCCACGACATGCGCACCAGCTTCGTTGCGGCGCTGTGCTGCGGCAAAATCCCCCTGATTTCCCACATCCATAACAACGCCTACGACGCCAGAGGACTGTCCGCGAAGTCCATCGCCTATCTGCTGGCGGGCTTCCGGGCGAAGCACATTTTCTGGGTCTCCAACAGCTCCTATGAGGGGTATGTGTTCCACAGGCTGTTCGCAAAAAAGAGCAGCGTGCTGTACAACATCATCGACGCCAAGCGGATTTTTGCCATGCGGGACAGTGATGAAAATACCTACGATTTCGACATGATCTACCTCGGCCGTCTGACTTATCAGAAGGATCCCCAGCGCCTGATGCGTCTGAGCGCCGCTCTGAAGGCACGCAAGCCGGACATCAAAGTGGCGGTGGTCGGTGCGGGAGAACTGGAAGGGGAGACAAAAGCGCTGTGCGAGGAGCTGGGGCTACAGGACAACGTGCATTTTCTGGGCTTCCAGAGCAACCCCATCAAAATGGTGGCGGACAGCAAGGCGATGATCCTGACCTCCCGCTGGGAGGGAACGCCCATGTGCGCGCTGGAAGCCATGGCGCTGGGAACGCCGGTGGTCAGCACCCCGTCCGACGGGATGAAAGACCTGATCGAAAACGGCGTGGACGGATACTTAAGCGACGAGGATGCCGTGCTGGCAGAGGATATTCTGAAAATCGTGGAAAATCCTGACCATAGACGGCTTCTGTCCGAAAACGCGGCGAAGAAATTCGCCCAGATCAACGACGAACAGAAATATAACGACACCATTCTCGCCTGTTACCGCCAGTGGGGAGGAACGCTATGAAACTATTGCAGGTCATCCCCTATTTCTGCTTCGGCGGGGCGGAAACCATGTGCGAAAATCTGACTTACGCCCTGCGGGATTTGGGCCACGACGTGGTCGTGGTGAGCCTGTTTGATGAGCGGACGGAGATTTCCGACCGCATGGAGGCGGCGGGCGTCCGTATCCGGTACTTAAGCAAAAAGCCGGGACTGGATGTGTTCGTGGTGCCGAAGCTCATGAAGATTTTCCGGGAGGAACGGCCGGACGTAGTCCACACCCACCTGAACGTGATTCTGTACGCGGTGATGGCAGCTAGATTGGCGGGGGGCATTCCCTGCGTCCACACGGTGCACAATGTGGCGAAGGTGGAGGCGGAGGGGACTGCCCAGGCCATTCTCAACCGGTTTTACTATCACCGGGGCTGGTCCGTGCCGGTGGCGCTCAGCCCGGAGGTTCAGCGGACGGTGACGGAATTCTATGGCCTTGACCGCGTTCCCGTGATTTTCAACGGCGTGAATCTCCGCCGGTGCGTTCCTAAAACGGACTATGGGTTGGGGGATACCGTTTCCCTGCTGCACATTGGCCGGTTTGACGAGCAGAAAAACCACGCAGGATTGCTGCAAGCCTTTGCAAAGCTCCTGAAAACCCACCCCAACTGCTGCCTGAACCTTTTGGGGGACGGGCATTTGCGGACGGAAATGGAAAAATACGCCCGGGAACTGGGCATCGGCCATGCCGTCCATTTTCTGGGAAATCAGGCGGACGTCCATCCCTATCTCCACGACGCGGATATGTTCCTGCTGCCGTCCAAATATGAGGGAATGCCCATGACCATCATCGAGGCCATGGGAACGGGACTGCCCATTGTGGCGTCCAAAGTCGGCGGCGTGCCGGATATGCTTCGGGATGGGGAGAGCGGACTGCTGGTGGGCTGCGACCCTGACGAGGTGTGCGCGGCCTGCGAAAAGCTGATCGACAGCGAGGACTTGCGCAGAACCCTTGGACAGGACGCGCTGGCGGACAGCGCCCGGTTTTCCGCGGAGACCATGGCAAAACGGTATTGTGAAGAATATGAGCGCTTAACAGCGAAAAAATAAGGAGGAAGCAAAATGGAGGGCGAAACCATCTCGGTCATCATACCGGCGTATAATGTCGCTCCATGGCTTCCTCGGTGTCTGGACAGCATTCTGGCGCAGACCTATTCAAAGCTGGAAATCATTGTGGTGGACGACGGTTCCGCCGACAACACCCGGCAGGTGATGGAGGACTATGCCGCCCGGGACGGGCGTATCAGACCGATTTTCAAGGAAAACGGCGGCGTGACCTCTGCCCGCCTTGCGGGCGTGGCGGCGGCCACGGGAGAATGGGTCGGCTTCGCCGACGGCGACGATGCCATAGACCCGGATATGTACCGCCATCTTCTGGAAAATGCCCACACTTATGACGCGGACATCTCCCACTGCGGACACCGGGTGGAGTTTCCCGACGGCAGGGTGGCCTATGTCCACAATACCGGCGGGCTGCGGCAGCAGGACAATCTGACCGGCTTGCGGGATTTGCTGGACGGTGGGCAGATCGAGTCCAGCCTGTGCACCAAGCTGTACCGCCGGGAGCTGTTCGCCGGACTGGCGGAACGGATGAACCCCGCCATCAAGAACAACGAAGATTATCTCATGAATTACTTTCTGTTCTCCCGGGCAAAACGGTCGGTATATGAGGATTTCTGCCCCTACCGCTATATTTTGCGGGAAAATTCCGCCTCCTTCCGGCAGCTGAACGAGCACAGCCTGTTCGACCCCATCCGGGTTCGGGAGCTGATCGTGGAGGACAGCTGCGACGAGATTCGAGAAGACGCCCGCCGGGCGCTGATGCGGAATCTCCTGTTTGCTTACGCCCAGCTCTCCGTGCATCCGGAAAAACAGTACGACGAATGGCGCCGGCGGGTTCGCGCCGAGCTGGAAGAACAGGAAGGGTATTTCCATTTGCTGTCAAAGCGAAACCGGCTGCTGGCAAAAATGGTTTGCAGGATGCCGGGTCTGTTTGGGTTGACTTACAGACTGTACGAGAAACTCTTCCGGCGGGAAGAGGAACACTGAGGAACTATGGATAAGAAGAAAAGCCTGCTGTTCGTCTGCTACGGACTGGGAATCGGCGGAATTGAAAAATGTCTGGTAAACCTGATTAACGCACTCCCGGAGGCGTGTTATGACGTTGACCTGCTGGTGATGAATCCGGAGTACGCGATGATGCCCCAGATCCGCCGGAATGTAACCTTTCTGGATGCGTTTCAGTACACGTTGAACACGGAATTTACCATGCAGGAGATCAGAAAACGGGGCGGCATTCTGCGCCATCTTGATTTGCTCCTGCCCTATATTGACCACCGCGTCCGCATCAAGCTGGGGCTGCCCGTGTGGACGAAGTTCCGACCCCTTGAAAAGGAATACGATATCGCGGTGGCATACTCCCAGAACGGAATTTCCCTGAATTACGTGATCGACAAGGTCACGGCGAAGCGGAAGGTGCTGTGGTATCACAACGGCGCTTACGAATTCACGGGGAAGCAGTATGAGCTGGACAAGCGCTATTACGGGCGCTTTGACTATATCGTGGCGGTCTCTCAGGACTGCGCGAAGGTTCTGCGGGACAAATTCCCGCTTATCAGCGAAAAAATCGTGGTTCTTCGCAACATCTGCGACCCGGACAGCATCCGGGAAAATGCGCGGCTGTTCGTCCCGGAGACATTTTCCCGGGAGGGCGCCCACATTGTGACCGTGGGAAGAATGACAAAAGAAAAGGGCGCTGATCTGGCGCTGGAAGCCTGCCGCCGCCTGTGTGCGGAGGGAAGAAAAATCACCTGGCACTGGGTCGGAGACGGAAACCGTGCGGCGGATATCCGGAAACAGGCAGACGCGCTGGGACTTTCGGACAGCTTCCTCCCGGAAGGAAATCAGGAGAACCCCTACCCCTTCATTCTGGCCGGGGACATTTACGTACAGCCCTCTTATTACGAGGCGTATTCGACTACGGTCACGGAAGCGAAAGTCTTGCACCGCCCCATGGTGGTGACGGATGTGGGCGGAATGCGCGACCAGCTCGTCAGCGGTCGGAACGCGCTGATCGTCCCGGTGGATGCTGCGGCCATTGCGGACGCCGTCCGCGTGCTTCTGGACGACGATGCCATGCGCGAGGCGTTTTCCAAGGCGCTGGAGGAAGAAGCCTATGACGCACAGGCCACGCTGAAAACCTATGAAGCGTCTGTATTTTCGTGAGGTTGGATATGGATGAACTGATCAGCATTATTGTCCCGGTTTACAACGCGGAAAAGACCCTCCGGCGGTGCGTCCGCTCTCTCATGGGGCAGACATACCGGAATCTGGAGATCATTTTGGTCAACGACGGCTCCAAGGATGGCTCGTTGGGTCTATGCCGGAAATTCGCCGGGGAGGACGCCCGGATTCGGGTAATTGACCAGCCCAACGGCGGCGTATCCTCCGCCCGGAACGCGGGGCTGGATGCGGCAACGGGGAAATTCGTCATGTTCTGCGACAGTGACGACTGGACGGAGCCGGACTGGTGCGCCGCCATGCGGGGAAACTATGAAGAGGGCAATCTGACCATCTGCGAGATCGACCGGGATGATATTCCGCTGGAGAAGGCAGAGAATTCCAGAATGTTGGAGACAGCACAGCGGAAGGATTTTCTGCATCGGCCTTTGCTGATGTGTTCTTTGGTCAACAAATTTTTTGCAAGGAGTGTAATCGAAGAAAACCATCTCCGTCTTCCGGAGCAGCTGAGTCTGGGGGAGGATTTCGCGTTCGCGTTGTCCTATGTCTGCGCGATCGGAGGAAACCTGCGTTATCTTAACCGGGCACTGTATCATTACGACACCACCGACGAGGACGGCCTTTCCGAAACGGCGCCGTCCTTGGAGCAGTGCGACTGCTTCTACCAGATGGTCACGGCTTCCATGGAAAAGCTCGGGGCGATGGACGCGGAAAGCGTGGCGACACGGGATCGGTTTGTGCTGTCCCATTTTGAGCGGCTGCTGACAAGCGTTTCCCGAAGGGAAGACCTTTCCTGCCGGGAGAAAATGGCGCTTGCCGGGAAAATCGGGAAGATGGAATCCTTCGCCTCCTGCCGCGGAGACGTGATCTCGTGGGGCAGCCTGGTCTATCAGTGGCTGTTCCGGAAAAAATGTATGCGTCTTACCATGCTGTTTCTGATTCTGCGCTGCAAGCTGAGAGATCAGAAAGCAAGTGCCTGACGGCTCCCAAAGAGGATTTAAGATGAGTTCTTTTTTGAAAAAACTGAAACGGGCTGTTTGCAGAAAGCTGTACTATGCTTTTGCCAATAAGCTCCCCGCCTCCACGGGGCGGGGCGGAGAACGGTACCGGCGCATCCGCTTCTTTTTTGCCAGCCGGTTCGTGAAAAGCTGCGGCCGGAACGTCAATTTTGAACACGGCGCCCACTTTGATTCCGACCTCACCATCGGCGATTTCAGCGGCGTGGGCATCGACTGCAATGTGGGCGGCAGCGTGACCATCGGCAGCTACGTCATGATGGGGCCTGAGTGCGTGCTCCTGTCCCACAACCACAGATTTGACCGGCTGGACATCCCCATGTGCCAGCAGGGCTTTTCGGAGGAACAGCCTATCCACATCGGAAACGACGTCTGGATCGGCACCCGCGCGATCATTCTGCCCGGCGTTACGGTGGGAGATCACAGCGTCGTGGGCGCCGGGGCGGTGGTGACGAAGGACGTGCCGCCCTACGCGGTCGTGGGCGGCGTTCCGGCGAAGATACTGAAAATGAGAAATGCGCAGAGCTGATAAGGTTCTGCTTTATAAAGAGGACACAATATGCCAAACAACAACCAGTCTACCTATCACACCCATATCTCGTCGAAGCACCGTCTGCTGGAACTGAACCTGAAAGAGGTCTGGCAGTACCGGGACTTAATTTACCTGTTTACCAAGCGGAACTTCGTGGTGAGCTATAAGCAGACCATCCTCGGCCCTGCGTGGATTTTCCTGACGCCCCTGTTTACCAGCATCGTGCAGGCGTTTGTCTTTGGCGGCATTGCCGGCATCGGCACCGATGGAATCCCGACGTTCCTGTTCTATCTGTGCAGCAACGCCGTCTGGAGCTATTTCGCTACCTGCCTGGTACACAACGCCAATACCTTTACCGCCAACGCCTACGTGTTCGGCAAGGTGTATTTTCCCCGCCTGACCACGCCCATCTCCAACGTCATTTCTACGGTCATCCGCTTCGGGATTCAGATGGCGCTGGTGCTGGTGTTTATGGTGTACTACCTCATTCAGGGCGTGGTGCATCCCAACTGGCTGTGGTGGCTGATGATTCCCGTGGAGCTGGTGCATCTGGGCATTCTGGGCATGGGCTTCGGCATCATCATTTCCAGTATGACCACGAAATACCGGGATCTCACGGTGTTGGTGGATTTCGGTGTGTCGCTGTGGATGTACGCCACGCCGGTGGTCTATCCCCTGTCCATGCTGGGCGAGGGATGGATGCGCACGCTGCTGCAAATCAATCCCGTGACCGAGTCCGTGGAGCTGATGCGCTACGCGATTCTGGGGCAGGGAACGGTGAACTGGGGCTACTATTTCCTGTCATGGGGCGTGACGCTGGTAATTGCGTTGCTGGGCATTGTGGTCTTCAACAAGGTGGAACGCACCTTTATGGATACGGTGTAAGGAGGGCGGATTATGAACGAACAGGATATTGCCATCCGCCTGACCGGCGTGAAAAAACGCTACAAGCTGGGCCAGATCGGCGGCGGAACGCTGACCGCCGACCTGCAGAGCTGGTGGGCGCGTGTGCGGGGAAAAGAAGACCCAAACCTGCCTGTGAATATGGATCAGCGCCTGGTAGGACAGACCTTTATGGCGCTGAACGGCGTTGACCTGACGGTACACAAGGGCGAGGCGCTGGGCATCATCGGCTGCAACGGCGCGGGAAAAAGCACGCTTCTGAAGCTGCTGTGCCGCGTCACCGCGCCCACCGAGGGTGAGATTGACATCTACGGCCGTATTGCCTCCATGCTGGAGGTGGGAACCGGGTTCAACGGAGAAATGACCGGCCGGGAGAATATCTACATGAACGGTGCGATTCTCGGCATGACCAAAGCAGAGATCGACGCCAAAATGGAGGACATCATCGAATTTTCCGAGGTGCGGGACTTTATCGACACCCCGGTGAAGCGGTATTCCTCCGGCATGTTCGTCAAGCTGGCCTTCTCCGTTGCTGCGCATCTGGACAGCGAGATCATGATCATGGACGAGGTTCTGGCGGTCGGCGACGTGAATTTCCAGCAGAAGTGTCTGAAAAAAATGCGGGAGGTCGCTCAGGTCGAGGGACGGACTGTCCTTTACGTCAGCCACAATATGGGCACCATCCGGCAGCTGTGCGACCGGTGCATCGTGCTGGACAAGGGAAAAATTATCTTTGACGGGGACGTGGAGGACGCCATCGGGGTGTACGCCAAGGGCAATATGCTGGCGCTGCAAAGCGATTACGACGTGTCCAAGATCAAGCGTCTGGAAGGCATTACGGAGGCATGCCATCTCAACGCGGTGCATCTGGACTGCGGCAGTATGGCGCGGGAGAAGAAGCTGCGCTTTTCGCTGGATTATGACAGCAGGCGTGAAATCCCCAATGTGATGCTCCGTTTCGTGGTGTGCAGCGCCGGGGGCGCAGCCGTCGGCACGGCTTATTCCCAGACCTTTACCCTCCGGCCGGGAGAAAGCACGGTGCAGCTGGAATTCCGATGACATTTTCTCCTTCCTGGAGGTAGGAAGTTA
>JABLTL010173322.1_pt1 | contig 10197 bp, 6 predicted proteins | sample 7160151 | NCBI WGS metagenome assembly JABLTL01 (sample SAMN14651223, study PRJNA627086) | human gut metagenome | isolation source: feces | host: Homo sapiens
ACGGAAAGAAAAAGAAGGGCCACAAGATGGCTACTCACAAGCGTAAAAAGAGATTACGTAAGAACAGACATAAGAGCAAGTAAGCTTTTATAGCCTATTTTGCTCCCAGTCAGTTCGTGACTGAGGGGGTATGTCAGCTCTTAAGTGTTGACATGCCCCTTTTCTGTAAGTACTAATTTAAAAGATTTTTTGAAGAAAATGACAAGCGAAGTTGTAATTGACGTCCAACAGAAAGACATCTCCATCGCGCTCATGGAGGATAAACAATTAGTAGAATATCAAAATGAGCCACGCGAGGCTTCCTTTTCTGTGGGCAACATCTACATCGCCAAGGTTAAGAAACTCATGCCGGGACTTAATGCTTGTTTTGTAGATGTAGGTTATGAACGCGACGCCTTTCTTCATTATCTTGATCTAGGAAGTCAATTTAATTCCTACCAAAAGTATCTTAAACAAGTACAGAGCGACAGAAAGAAACTTTTCCCATTCTCTAAAGCCACCAAATTACCTGACCTCGAAAAGGAAGGTAGTATACAGAATGTCTTGAAGACTGGACAGGAAGTGTTGGTGCAAATCGTAAAAGAACCCATCTCAACCAAGGGACCTCGACTGACAGGTGAAATCTCATTTGCAGGTCGATACTTGGTGCTCATGCCATTTGGAGAAAAAGTTTCTGTTTCGTCGAAAATCAAAAGCGGTGAAGAACGTTCACGACTCAAACAACTCATCCACAGTATCAAACCAAAAAATTGTGGCGTAATCGTACGTACTGTAGCTGAGGGAAAACGTGTCGCTGAACTCGATGCTGAGCTTAAAGTCCTGGTGAAGCGATGGGAGGATGCTATCGCCAAGGTACAGAAAACACAGCAACGCCCGCAACTGGCATTCGAGGAAACCGGAAGAGCCGTCGCTCTCCTGCGTGACTTGTTTAACCCATCTTACGAGAACATCTACGTTAACAACGAAGATGTGATGAACGAGGTGAAAAACTATGTTTCTCTAATAGCCCCTGAAAAGGCGGGCATAGTTAAACTCTATACTGGTAAGGTGCCTATCTTTGACAATTTCAGCATTACCAAACAGATTAAGGCTGGATTTGGACGAGTTGTCAACTACAAACATGGTGCTTATCTCATCATTGAGCACACAGAAGCTCTGCATGTAGTTGATGTAAACAGTGGCAACCGCACTCGTGAGAAAGGTCAGGAAGCAAATGCTCTCGATGTGAACCTGGGTGCTGCCGATGAGTTGGCACGACAGTTGAGACTCCGCGATATGGGAGGTATCATCGTTGTCGATTTCATTGATATGCATCTGGCAGAAGACCGACAATTGCTTTATGAACGCATGTGCAAGAACATGCAGAAGGACCGCGCAAAGCACAATATCCTTCCATTAAGCAAATTCGGACTGATGCAGATTACCCGTCAGCGTGTACGACCAGCTATGGACGTAAACGTAGAGGAAACTTGCCCTACCTGTTTTGGATCGGGAAAAATCAAGTCCAGCATCCTCTTCACCGACCAATTGGAAAGAAAGATTGACCGCTTAGTCAACAAGATTGGCGTCAAGAAATTTACTTTGTATGTGAATCCTTATGTAGCTGCCTTTATCAATAAGGGCTTCATTTCTTTGAAGCGCAAATGGCAGTTCAAGTATGGTTTCGGATTTAATGTGATTGCTTCACAGAAACTGGCATTCCTTCAGTATGAATTCTACGATAAGGACAACCAGTATTTGGATATGCAGGAAGAACAGGAAACAAAATAGTTACTGAAACCAAATGGGTTTTCTCATGCATAGAACAATAAATAAAAGCTCCATTCGTCACATGATACGAATGGAGCTTTTATTTATTTCTTAGGTAAAATGCGAGTGATAAAGCGCTCTATCGCTCTGGCACTCTTTTCATCCATTAACTTTTGAATATTTCGCAGTTCTGTACAAGCTTTATTCCTTTGCGCTATATTAGCTACCCGCTCAAAGCTATTCAATTCTTTGATAACAGCCATGCGCTCTGCATCAGAAGGAAGAGATTTCAGTTTCTGAAGTATTGACAGGATTTCTCCGATACGATTTACCTGCTTTTCATTGATAATCCAACGAAGCGTCATACTCTCACGTAATGCGAGCGCTTGTGAATAACCATTCTTCTCTAAGTCCTTCAAATCTGCAATTCGCTGGTAAAAATGCATATCCAACATTTTACACATATTAAACTCGTTCTGATAGGTAGAAATAATCTTTCCCTCTACCCTATCCTTTCCCAACAGTTTTTCAAAATGAGCACGGTTGGCAAGGAGTTTGCGAAAGACAGGAGAATCAGGAGAATTGATTTCAGATGAAAACATATTCCATGTGTCATCCTTACACAATTCCTCTATGCTTAGCGAACTAAGGTATTGATTGAGTACGGTATCTGCCTTTTGGAAATCACTTACCTTCAGCAAGTCAACTAATTTGCGTACCAATACTGTATTCTTTTCACCAGAGTTATATTTCTTTTCCAGTTCATTAATCTCTGTGGCACGCTGAATCGCATTTTCTATTTTTTCTACGAAAGTAATATTAGAGTTGAGTCTTACCGCCCCCATCTCCTTGCAGAACAGAGTTCCATCGGGATTAATGATGAGGAAAGTAGGATAAATACCCACCTTATATTTCTTGCCCAAATCCGGTCCTTCACCAACATCCATATCCCTTGTCAGAGAAACGAATTTAGGATTGAAATAATCACCACACTCCTGCAAAGGAAAGATATTCTTCATCATATACTTGCAGGGACCACATGTTTGAGTATAGCAATCGATAAAAACTTTCTTTCCTTCAGCCTTCGCCTTTGCCAAAGCTTCCTTAAAAGAAATATCTTCAAAAAGAATTCCTCTATTACTGATTGAATCCTGAGCCATTATAGGCAACAGGATATTAAATAAAGAGAATATCAGAAATATAATTTTCTTCTTCATACAATTACGATTAAAGATCATTTTCAAAAGTAGAACAAATACCACGCAACAGTATTTGTATCTGTTGCATGATATTTGTATGTTACTTTTCATTATTTTTCAGTTGTTGTACCTGATCCCTTGGCAATACCAGGGAGATCGATACCATATTTATCCTTCATGTATCTGACAACAAGCTCATATTTTTCACTAATGAGCGGATACTTCTCCTTCGGATATTTTTCATAGAACTCTTCTGGAGAGAATCGCATAGCTGCTCTGATATAGAGTAAGAAGAAATCTCTGTAAAAACCACCGGAATTATAATTCGGCTGCTTATAATAGGAAGTATAAATACTCCATAAAGATTCCTCTTCTACACCATTATCATCAACCCATCTGATAAGACCACGATTAAACACATAGTTTTTGTGGTTTGGATTACTTCTATTCAGACTTGAAACGAAATCCATTCCATCTCTCAATCCTTCAGGCTCTGGCAAGGTATTGTCCATTCGCTGAGATGTAAGGAACTGATTGATAAAACTGAATCGCTTTACAGCCATTGTTTCATTAGCTTTCGCTAATTCCGCCTTTTCTACATCAGTCTTATTCTCTTTATCCTTAAGTTCTGCACGTTTCTGCAACCAATATAATTCCGTATTGGAAAAACTAATTGCCCAATAGTCAAAGCCATCGAATTTAGTTGGAGTAAAGCCAGCTACATCAGGGATATAAATTTCTGTACTACCTGTATCTGTACCGGTACCTGTACCTGTACCAGTGCCTGTACCTGTGCCTGTGCCCGTGCCTGTTCCTGTACCAGTGCCAGTGCCTGTTCCCGTACCGGTACCTGTGCCTGTGCCCGTACCTGTGCCTGTGCCTGTTCCCGTACCAGTGCCTGTACCTGTGCCCGTGCCTGTGCCTGTACCTGTGCCAGTACCACCCGTACCTGTACCACCAGTACCTGTGCCACCTGTACCTGTACCACCTGTACCGCCTGTGCCACCTGTACCAGAATCATCTCCTCCAAGATTAGGATCTACACCTCTAAAGTCTTTCTGCAAGTAAATCTTTACAGGAAAATTCTTCTGAATCATCTCGGTAGAAGCATAAGGGAATACGTTGTTCTTAAAGAAATCTACATAGTAAGGCACTTCTGTACCTGGCACATCATCACCATAATAGAGTTTTCCCGTACCTATACCTGTCCATTTTCTGTTCAAGTCGGCAGGAGTAATATCCTTATACAGCAGATAAACACCATATTTATCATGTATTTCTTTAATATCTTCATCCCAAGAATTGTTACCTTGAGGAAATTCCATACGAAGAACAGAGTAGTTACCCGATGGAGTGATAGGATCTTCGGATGGAGTGCAAGCCGTCATTGTGATGAGGCTCGCAACTGTGATATATATAAATCTTTTCATTCTTCTGTATTATTATCCGGGTTAGTATTATCAACTGTGAACTCAGAAGTCTCACCTATGCGCTTTGCACAAAGTGGATTCTGCTCCAGCTGATTGTTCAATTCTCGTGCTACATCAGGTATAGGAACTGTATAAAGTGGATCCTTTGCCTGAAGAGTATAGGTTGTCTTGGTAGTTGGTGTAGAATACCAAACGTGCTTGATTTCAGGCATACCCCAACGGCGCAAATCATACCAACGATGACTCTCGAAACAAAGTTCGCGACGGCGCTCCTGATGTATATACTCCACCAACTTATCAATATCTGCTACATCCTCTGCCTTTGGAGCATAGTTATCAGCAAATCTCTTACTACGTAATTCTACCAAAGCTTGAAGTGCTTCCTGACTTCCATTAGCATCCACTCCAGCCTTAGCGAGCATTGCTTCTGCTTCCATATAATTGAGATATGCCTCAGAAAGACGAAGACTTCTACCAAATACACCTGTACCACCAGTAGGTCGATAACTATTATTGACCTTCAATTTACCGATAGCCAAAGGCAGCAGTTCACCAGAGAATTCTTTCCTTACGATATAACGCTGCTTACGAAGGTCACCATCCTCAAAACTGTTGAGCAGTTCATCAGAAGCACGGAAATAAGGTTTACGAGGCAAACCTGTCGTTGGGTCTTCCGTAGAATATTCTTCAACCCATCCTGCCCAATCCGATACTTTACCATAAGGGAAGATGACCTCAGAAGATTCATCATAAGAATGATAATTGGTATAGATACGTGCCACCTGACCATATTCATTCTTTTCCGTTTCTACAGTATTGAGATCAAGCAACTTGAACCGCGAATCGTTCATCACCATCTTCGCATACTTGGCAGCCTCTTCCCAGTTCTCCATATAAAGATAGGCACGAGAGAGCAGCAGTTGTACCATTGGCAGACTTGCACGGTAATCCTTCTTCCATTGTCTTGCCTCAGAAACAAGTTTAAACTGACTTTCTGCCTCCAGCAAGTCTTTGACAATTTGGTCATAGACTGCCTTCACGGTACTGCGAGCCATCGGTTTTTCCTCTACACCACTTGTTAATTTCAGAGGAACACCTAAAGCATCAGGATTCTCATTGTATGGCTGACCAAATATATTCACTAAGTTCAGATAGTAAAAGCCACGGAGCGCATAAGCCTGTCCCAGAACATAATGGATATCTTCTTCTGAACCTGTCACAGTATCAATATAATCAATGACAGCATTCACACCCTTCAGTTTACGATAATATGTATAATACATATCCGTAGAGGTTCTACCAGCCTCTTTCATCATATTAAACATATCCGGCTGCCATGTATAGGAAGCCAACAATATATCGTAATTGAAATTATCTTCAGGTAACTGATAGAGAGTTGCAGTTAAGTCGTCATCCATCAAAGTAAGAAAATAATTAAAGCCACCTATGTCGTTACGAGGATAAGCCTCGCCCAACAAGATTTCATTAAGTGAGCGCACATCCTTTGGGACAAACTCACTTGTGGATTTTGGCTCCAGGAAGTCACCGCAACTATTGAGCATCAGCATGCCTCCCAAGAGTACCATTGTATATAATTTAACTTTTTTCATGATTGTCATTTTTTAGAATGAAGCACTAAGTCCGAAAGAGAAAATGCGTGGCTGGATACTGTTACCCAACTCAGGATCAAAGCCATTCCATTTCTTGCTGGCAATGACGAAGAGGTTGTTTGTACTACCACTCAAAGAGATGCTTGTAGCATGAATCTTCTGACAGATTTTCTTAGGCAGATAATAAGACACAGACAACTGATTGCAGCGGAAGAAAGAACCGCTCACAAGACGTGCTGTTGAATTTGCCCACATTTCATAACGATTGGTAAAATAGCCATCTGGTGTATAGAGATTGAGAATATCCGCTACCGAAGTATAGAGACCAGGTATGTTGGTATGCAGCTCATCACCAGGCTGCTTCCATCGATTCAACAATTCCTTGCTGAGGTTGGACAGCGGACTTGGCATCTTGCCATAAGTAAAGGTAGAATATGGGTTAGGAAGGCGTTTCTTTGAACCCAAAATCAGGGCAAAGCTCGCACTTACCTGAAGATCCTTCCAGCGCACATGAGGATTGATACCTCCAGTAAAGAAAGGCTCTGATTCACCTGCATAAACCAAGAAAGACAATGGATCTATTGTCTTATCCGGATTTTCAAACTCCTCTACTTGGGTACCTCTAAAGGTAGGAAGACCTGTCTCATGGTCAAGACCTGTAAAATCATAAGCCCAGAAAGAATAGAGAGAATAACCCTTACGCAAAGGGCGCTGACTGTTGCCGGCTACGAAATCACGATGGGTCAACTGGTCAACACGGGCTGTGCGATCATCCGTCTCAGTCTTGTTCCAGTTCTTGGAAGCATTAAATCCAACACTTACTACTAAGTCCTTGGTCTTGATAGGAGTGATATTCATTGTCCACTCGAGACCATGGTTGACGATGATACCACCATTGAGCTTCAATGTTCCCATACCATATTCCTCTGGTACATCTTGCTCGATAATCGCATTAGAACGTCTTCCGTAATACTCAAGACTCATCGTTACGGCTCTGAAAATTTGCATATCGAGACCGAGATTCCAAGTCTTGGTACGTTCCCACTTCAGATAAGGGTTAGGAAGACTTGCGATGCTGGTATAGTATTCATTATAACCAGGAAGCAAACCACCATAAGAAGCTATCAATTCCGGACTGATGGAATTGACTACATTTCCCTGAATACCATATGTTGCACGGAGGTTAAGCTGGTCAAGCCACTTCACGTTGTCTTTGATAAACTTCTCTTCTGCTATCTTCCAAGAGAAACCGAACGAATAAGTAGGATCAAACTGCTTACGCTTATCCTGTCCGAAACGGTTGGAAGCATCTGAACGGATATTCATATTCATAACATAACGATTCTTCAGAGAGTAAGCAGCTGTACCAAAGAAGGATACGTAATTGGAAGTATTGTTGATACTACTCCATCCACCCTCAAAGAGACCTCTAAGAGCACCCCAACCTATAGACTGTGTACCTCCGATAGGCACAATATCCTCTGGAAGCGAAGGAGAGATCAAACTCTCACCACGCTCTGGCACATAACCCCAGACATTCGTACCCTTACCATATGTTTTGGAAGAACGCATCTCAAAACCAAACATACCATTGACACGATGAATCTCATTGAAAGTCTTGCTTGCTACCAGCTTATGCTGCATATCAAGCGAAGTCATATTGGAATTATTATTGGTCAACTGACCGCCAAATGGCAACAGGGCTGCTTTATACAAAGCAGAACCAGGTTCAGCCTCACCTACTCCATAACCACGATAGTTGGTTTCAATGTAGGAAGTCCTTTCACCCTTATAACTTTCAGAATCGTTGGAACTATGAGCCATAGAACCCACCAACTGATAATTAAGCCAAGGAAGAAGCTGGAAATCAATATTTGCAGACACATTGAAGGTATTACCGCGGTTCTTACTATAACTGTTATCCATCTCATTGAGGACATTGTAGCCATAAGTATTGTTGGAACCAAGGGACTTGTTCAACTGATAAGTATAATATTGTTTATAGAAAGCTCGTTCACCATTTTCCTCGAAAGCAGGTACGGCACGGCTGGTATTAAGAGCATACGACTGAGGACTTACACCGCTATAGCCGTAAGAATTTCGTGAACTACCGCTAATATTAAAGGAAGCACGGATTCGCTTACTGAATTGCACACCTACATTCAGACGAGTTGTAAATTGATTTTGACTATTACCAATTTCTGTACCTTCAGAATTAGAGTAGCCAAAAGAAGCATTATAAGTTACTCTCTGAGTACCACCAGATACGCTGAGATTATGACTATGACTAAAAGAATTACGGGTCAAGAGATCAAGCCAGTCAGTATTCACAGTTTCCAATCTTTCCATCTGCTTCATAAAGTCGGCCTCGGAAATCATGTGCTTGTTAAACATAGCCATCAATCCCTCATAAGTATAAATCTGAGGAAGCGGATCACCCTGATAGCGCACACCCGCATCATACGCCTCCTTACTGAACTGAATACGCTCTTGCGAATTCATAAAATCAAATAAGTCGTAGTTAGGACGTTGACGGACAGAGAAGTTTGCTGAATAGCGGATACTGGTACGTTCTGCAGAACCCTTCTTGGTCGTGATGACAATCACACCATTAGAAGCCTTAGAACCATAGATGGCAGTAGCCGAAGCATCCTTCAACACAGTAATATTTTCTATATCCTGAGGGTTGAGCCAGGACACCTGATTACCTATCAATTCCTTCATATCAGTAGTCATCGCTGCTGTAGCATCGATAGAAATAGGGTCTTCCTGGATGACTCCATCAACAACCCAAAGAGGGTCGGTATTTCCAAGAATAGTTGCCTTACCACGAATGGTAAGCTTAGGAGCAGATCCCACACGGGAAGAAGAATTGACTACCATCAATCCTGCCACCTTACCCTGCAACATCTGGTCGATAGTCTGGTAGGCAGGCATCAGCACATCTTCACCTTTCAAAGTGGTGAAGGCACCAACCATATCCTTACGAGGCAAACGGCCATAACCAGTCTCCACAACTTCAACTTCCTTCAATTGACTTGTTGCAGCAGGAATCATACTCACATTGATGGAATTGCTATTGTGGTAACGTACCACCTTCTTTTCCATTCCAAGGTAAGTGAACTCCAGGTAATATGCCTTTCCTGGCTCCATTTCAGGCATGGTAAGACTGAATTTACCATTGATGTCAGTAACGGTTGCCAATTTGGTACCTCTCACTCTTACACTTACACCAGGCAGGGGATCCTGGCTGTCATCGGTGACGACACCTTTGGCAATAACTGCAGTACGGCGAGCTTGAACAGCTCCCTTTTGGCTTGTGTTTACATTGTTTTGAGCAAAGACTGCTTGTCCAGAGGCAAGAGCAAAGCACAAAAGAGATGTATTCAAGACCATGGTGTAGTTTTTTCTCTTAGAATTCATAGTCCCTTTTGTTTTAAATTAATAATTGGTACAAAGATAGCAAATAAAGTTAAACGAGCAAAACATTTTATTACTATTTTTTGTATTTTGCACGTATTTTGTCAGTTTTTCCTGTATTTTTATACGCAAATAGAAATTTCATTGAATTACATTTAGATTTCTATGGTCTTTTTAAAATATTTAATGATATCAATAAAAAAGTTAATTTAAAATTCCATGTAACCTTTTCTATTACTTCATCGTCTAAGTTATAAGATAACATGAGTAATAACATAAAAAGAAAGGAAAAAATTATGATTTTGAGCACAACTCCAACCATAGAAGGTCACCCTATCCGTGAATATCGTGGCATTGTGACAGGCGAAACCATCATTGGTACCAACTTTGTGAAAGATTTCTTTGCCAGTATTCGTGATGTGATTGGCGGAAGAAGCGGTTCTTACGAAAGTACCCTCCGCGAAGCTAAAGATACTGCACTCAGGGAGATGAGCCAGCGTGCTGCATCCTTAGGCTGCAACGCCATCGTGGGCATCGACCTGGATTACGAAACCGTTGGTAACAGCGGCTCCATGCTGATGGTAACTTGCAGCGGAACGGCGGTGATTATCTAAGTTCTGCATCTGAAAAAAGAACAAAACATGTCTGAACAGGGGCGGTAACCGCCTAAAAAATCGAGTTACCGCCCCTATTCAGACATGTTTTACAAGATTATAATATAGTATTAACAGGTATAAAGTAATTAAATAAATATGAAGTTGATTTTTAAATATTTTTTTATTTCTCTAT
>JABLTL010111007.1_pt1 | contig 10181 bp, 8 predicted proteins | sample 7160151 | NCBI WGS metagenome assembly JABLTL01 (sample SAMN14651223, study PRJNA627086) | human gut metagenome | isolation source: feces | host: Homo sapiens
CTCAAGTTGTTTGAGGTGTTGAAATTCATTCAATTCCTCATGTTATTTGAAAATCAATTTCTTGACACCTCATCCAATTTTGGAGCGCCCACAAACAAAAAGTGCTCTTTACAACAAAGAGCACTTATCATTAAAGTTCTAATAACTTCAAGATTCCAGCAACATAGATTTCAACCTGCTTTACAAGATCATCTACTGGACACCATTCATTTGCATTATGAATCTTATAATCCACATCAGGGAATGCACATCCAAAGGCAACAGTATTATTGATACCCTTTGCATATGTACCACCACCGATAACAAGTGGATCACGTTCATCACCTGTCACTTCAGTATATGCATCACATAATGACTGAATGAGTGGTGAATCTGGAGAATAATACAATGGATCATGTGTTGAATCAACGATGATTTCTCCACCTTCATCTTCCAGATACTTGCTGCATGCTTTTACAATCTGCTTGCCAGTCATTGTAACTGGGAAACGAACATCAATATTACCACTGATAACACCATCATTCATATGAATATATCCACAGTTCAATGTTAAATCACTGTATTCATCTTTGAGATTTAAACCTAAGCCTTCCCCATTTGTATTCAATCCAATTCTACTGCAGTAGAAATCTACAAATGGATCCTGGAAACCAGCTTCTTTCAAACCTGTCAGCAGGTAAGAAATTGCATTCACTCCAAATGTTGGTGTGCTGGCATGTGCAGCTACACCTTGTACCGTAATCTTTACAGCTTCATCCTGATCTACAACTTCAAATTCAATGTTGTTATTGTTGAAATAATCTTCCAGCTTTTTCTTAGAGAAAGAACATTTTTCAACAACGATATAACAACTGCTGCAAACGATATTTCCTGCAGTACCACCATCAATATCAATAATATTTGTTTTTCTGGATACATAGTGTGCACCCATGATACCCTTTTCTCCATTGATACATGGGAAATCACCATCTGGTGTAAAACCATAATCTGGCTGTTCATCATGATCAACATAATATTTCAAGCAGGCAGAACCTGTTTCTTCATTACATCCCATGATCAAACGAATTCTCTTATTCACTGGAATATTCATATCCTTGATGACTTTCATTGCAATCATACTGGCAACAACGCCACCCTTATCATCAGAGACACCTCTTCCATAAAGAATGCCATCCTTTTCAACCATTGTATATGGATCTGTATTCCATCCATCTTCATGACGTGCAGGAACAACATCAAGATGACCAACAATTGCAATCAACTGATCTCCTTCACCCATTTCACCATATCCAATGTAGTTATCTAAATTCACAGTCTTTAGTCCATCTTTTTCAAGCATATCCAACGCAGCATGTAATGCTTCTTTTGGACCTTTTCCAAATGGTGCATCTGCTTCTGCTTCTGACTGTTCACTATTAATAGATACCAGTTCACCTAATCTTTTAATGATTTCCTCACGGTATCCTTCACACATAGATTTAACATCCATATTCCAAAACTCCCTTCCTAGAATTTTAATGGCTCTATTTTACTCTCTTTTTCAAAAAAGTGATATATCTAATCCAACAGGACAATGGTCACTTCCTTGAATTTGATCATAAATCATTGCATCCTTTACATTTTGACGGATTCGATTAGAAACAAGGAAATAGTCAATACGCCATCCTGCATTTCTTTCACGTGCCTTAAAACGATATGACCACCAGGAATACTTTACTGTATCTGGGTAGAGTGAACGAAATGTATCTGTAAATCCAGCATTCAGCAGTTCACTCATCTTATTTCTTTCTTCATCAGAAAATCCAGCATTTTTGCGATTTGCCTGTGGGTTTTTAATATCAATTTCTTCATGAGCCACATTTAGATCGCCTGTGTAAATCACAGGTTTCTTTTCATCCAGTTTTTTCAAATGATTTCTTAAAAGATCTTCCCACATAACACGGAATGGAAGTCGTGTTAAGCCATCTTTTGAATTTGGAACATACGCACACACAAAGTAAAAATCTTCATATTCAAGCGTAATGACTCTGCCCTCTTTTGTATCATCACCTTCAATCCCATAAATACATTGGATTGGTTCTTTTTTTGTATATACCAGAGTACCAGAATACCCTTTTTTCTCAGCACTGTTCATATACAAATGATACCCTTGTGGTTTCATCGTTTCTTCCAGCTGTTCTAGCTGCATCTTTGTTTCCTGTATCGCAAAGATATCAGCATCTACCTCTTGAAAGAAATCCATGAAGCCTTTCTTCATGCATGCACGCAATCCGTTTACATTCCAAGAGACACATTTCATTTTACGATTTCTCTTGTTTCATTCTTTAGCCAGGCTTTTTCTTCTTCATTCAAGAATGGAGACAGCTTTTCATATACCATCTTGTGATAGTCATTGATTACCTTGACTTCACAATCTTCTAGATAGTTTACATCAATTGCATCAAGATCATATGGGCAGTATGTCATTGCTTCAAATTTCAGCCACTGGCCATAGAAATTCTTGGTATCCTTAACAACTAAAAGATCATTTTCAATACGAATACCTAATTTATGTGGTAGATAAATACCAGGTTCATCTGTAACGATCATGCCATCTTCTAATGGTACGGATGGTCTAGCAGCTGTTGGCATGCCCCAGCGAATACCATGGATACCTTCATGTACACCTAATACATGTCCTACGCCATGACCTGTTCCACACTGATAATCAATGTTAATATTCCACATTGGTCTACGTGCAAGAATATCCAGGTTATTTCCTGTTGAGCCCTTTAAGAATACAGCTTCCTGTAAATCAATATGTCCCTTTAAAACAAGTGTATAGTACATCTTTTCTTCATCTGTTAAAGGACCACATGCGATTGTACGTGTGATATCTGTTGTTCCATCTTTGTATGTTCCACCAGAATCTACAAGCAGGAATCCCTTTGGATGAACATAAGAGAATTTATCTTCCGTAGCAGTATAGTGCATCATTGCACCATTTTCCTGATATGCTGAAATTGTTGTGAAGGATGGTTCAATGTAATCTTCCTGCGCTTCACGTAATTCATACAGCTTATTCTGAGCAGATACTTCACTCATTGTATCTTTACCAACAGTATCTTTGATCCACTTGATGAACTTCACCATGGCAACGCCATCTTTTACTTGTGCATTATGCATCACTTCAATTTCAGTTTCATTCTTAACAGATCTGAAATGCATAATTGGAGAAATTTCATTTACGATCACATTATCAGAAGCAATATTTGTATATAGCTTAACATTTAATGAGCTTAACTGAACCCAGATTGTTTTGTTATGTAAAGAAGCAATATCTTCACTCAAAGCATTATAAGCCTTGCATGTAACACCATTTTCAACCAGGTAATCTTTTACATCGGCAATCTTTTCTTCATCAACATAATAGAAAACATCATCATTTGTTACCATAGCAAATGCATATGTTACTGGAGTACATGGAATATCATTTCCACGAATATTCAGCAGCCAGCATGGATCTTCCAATAAAGTCAGAATCAATACATCTGCATCTTTTTTCTTCATTTCTTCACGTACCATTTCAATACGCTGTTTTGCATCTGTTCCTGTATATTTTGTATCAAGAACATAGACTTTTTCCATAGGAAGAGATGGGCGATCATTCCAGATCATACCAACAAGATCTTCATCAACGTGCATTTTTGCATTCTTCTTTTTCAATGCATCAGAAATCATCAATGCATCTCCACTAGAAACAACAGAACCATCAAAACCTAAAAGACCATTTTCCGGTGTATTCTCGATTGCAAAAGTAACTGCTGCAGGAACACCTTCCTGTCCCATACGCATTAATTCAACACCTGTTCCTTCAAGTTCATCTTCTGCCTGTGTAAAGTATCTGCCATCTGTCCATAGACCCGCAAAATCCTTTGTGATGATTGTGCATCCAGAATCTCCAGAAAATCCAGACATATAGCTCTTGCATTTAAAGTAGTCAGCCGTATATTCATCAGATAGATGATCATCTGCATTTGGCATGTAATAAACATCAATGCCTCTTTCCTGCATTAATTTTCTTAGTTGTTCAATTCTTTCTTGTACTGTCATTATTTATACCTCACGTGACTATTATAATCACGAAAAGAAAAAGATTCTACACACAATAGAATCTTCTTACCCTATGACACCTTTATCTGCGTTTTTCAATACTTCAACTTCAGCTGCATCTACATCATCAATATGTTTTCCTGCATATTTCTTTGTTTCTTCTACAACGATTCTGCTTAATAAAAGTACCGCAACAATATTTGGAATTGCCATTAAACCATTCATCAAATCTGCAAAATCCCAAATCACATCAATCGAAGTGACTGCACCAATAAATACACAAACGACCCAGATGACTTTATATGGCTTGATTGCTTTTTCGCCAAATAAATACACAGCACATCTTTCGCCATAATAATACCATCCAAGAATCGTTGAAAAGGCAAACGTGATCAAGCCCAACACAAGAATTGGCATCCCAATGACTGGTATTGTAGAAAAAGCCTGTGAAGTTAGTAATGCACCATTTCCACTTAATGCATCAATACCTGGATAGCGAAGAATACATGAAACAAGAACCAGTCCAGTTAACAGACAGATAACTACTGTATCCCAGAATGTACCTGTCATTGAAACAAGTGCCTGTCTTTTTGGATTTCTTGTCTTTGCGGCAGACGCAATCAGTGGTGCACTTCCCATACCAGATTCATTTGAAAATAACCCTCTAGCAAATCCATATCTGCAGCATACACTGATTGTTGTTCCAACAAATCCGCCACCAATTGCATTTGGATCAAATGCACCTTTTACAATTGTTACGATTGTTTGAGGAATATATTGAATATTCATAATAAGAATAACGAAACATCCAATCACATAGAAACCTGCCATAAAAGGCACCAGTTTTTCAGAAACTTTAGAAATACTTTGAATTCCTCCAAGAATGACAAGAGCAACAACAACTGTTAATACAATTGCGGCAGCAATCGATGGAATTCCAAAATTCTGATTCAGATTTTCTGCGACGCCATTCGACTGCACCATACACCCAATACCTAAACCACACACTGCTGTCAAACCAGCAAATATAATTCCAAGCCATTTCATATGCAAGCCACGATCTAAGGCATACATTGCGCCACCAATCATGCTTCCATTTTCACTTTTCACACGATACTTCAATGCAATCAAAGTTTCAGAATACTTTGTTGCCATTCCAAAGATGCCCGTGATCCACATCCATAAAACTGCACCTGGACCACCTAAAGCAATCGCAGTTCCAACACCAATGATATTTCCTGTTCCAATCGTGGAAGATAATGCAGTTGTTAAAGCACCGAATTGTGAAATTTCTCCATTTTCTCCATCATCATCAGTCACTGATAATTTAATTGCATGCAAGATTTCTTTTTGAATAAAGCCTGTACGAATCGTCATGAATATATGTGTGCCAATCAAAACCAAAATGAGCGGCCATCCCCAAAGAAATGTATCTAACGTATGTATCAAATTTCCCATAAAAACCTCTTTTTTAATTTCAAATTATACACTTTGATACTACAGTTGTAAAAGAGAACACAAAAAAGCTACTCACCTAATTATGTGGCAAGTAGCAATTTCTCTTATTATTTTCTTCAGCTATCAAAAGCTTTTCTTTAGATACTGTAATCTAATTGTCATCAGGAGTTCTCCTGAATCAGGAATCTATTCAGTTTTTCAGTTTAGACTGTCCATTGGTCTAACTCTTATGCAGACTTTTCTACTTTCTATTTTCTGTTACAGTTCTTTTTTTGATCTTCCATTATTTGTGAAAATCAATGGTTCTAATGATTGTTGTCCTTCTGGATGTTCCTGCATTACATCTAGAAGAACTTACTTAATATTCGAGTAGGATCTCCTTCATATGAATTCCTCCTTTTTCTTTTTAGAAGTCCTTCTTGTTTGTACTTATAATATAGATCATATTTTCTATAAGAATAGTCTATAATTTAAAGATTTTTTTCTGTATAATTATATTATTGAGGGTCAAATAAGACAGTATTATGTATCAAACGATTCAACCACATCATTTCTATAATCACTACGAACCAGAACTTCCTGAAAAGGGAGATATTCTTTTATCGTATGATGGAAGAAATATTCTTCTAAAAAACGATATGTCATTCTTTCACTATAAAGATATTTCTCAAGAAATACAGTATCGTTATCTATTTAAGATTGATAATACTAACTTTTATCTATGTGATCTCATGTTCATGCATCCAATCTCTCTGGATATACAGACAATGCGTTCCTATCAGCCAAAAGAATATGCATTTGCGGCAATTACAGGCTGGCACTTGTATGACTGGTATCGTAATAATGTTTTTTGCGGAAGATGTGCTTCAAAAATGATCGAAGATACAAAAGAACGAGCACTACGCTGTCCTAATTGTGGTAATCTTGTTTATCCAAGAATCAATCCTGTAGTCATCGTTGCCATCAAAAATGATCAAGATGAATTACTCGTTACAAAGTATGCACATGCATCATATTCCAAATTTGCACTTGTTGCGGGATTCATTGAAATTGGTGAAACAAGTGAAGAAGCCGCAATTCGTGAAGCAAAAGAAGAAACAGGATTAGATATCACTGATTTAACATTCTACAAAGATCAGCCATGGGGATTCTCCTCTTCTTTGATTTTTACATATGTTGCAAAAGCGCATGGAAATCAAAAGATCACACTTGAAGATCATGAATTAAAGATTGCACAATGGGTAACTCGCAACGATACATATGTAGATCCAAAAGATGATGCAAGTATTACTTCTGAAATGATCCACAAGTATTTAGAAGGAGAATTATAATTTATGGATTTCAATCAAGTTATTTATCAAATCTATCCGCTTGGTTTTTGTGGAGCACCAAAAGAAAATGATGGTATTTTATCCCATCGCATTTTAAAAGTGATTGACTGGATCCCACATTTCAAAAAAGCAGGAATCACTTCAATCTTATTCAATCCTGTATTTGAAAGTGATCGTCATGGATATGATACAAGAAACTATACAAAAATTGATTGTCGTTTAGGAACGAACGAAGATTTTCAAAAAGTATGTACCGAACTTAACAATAATGGCATTTCTATCATTCTAGATGGTGTATTTAATCATGTTGGCAGAGGTTTTCCATACTTCCAGGATGTCATTGAAAAGAAATGGGATTCTCCATATAGAGATTGGTTTCATATCAATTTCGATGATACAAATCATGAAGATGGCTTCTGGTATGAAGGATGGGAAGGCCATCAGGAACTTGTGAAATTAAATATGTATAATCCTGATGTTAGAAACTATTTAATACAGTGTGTTGATACATGGATTGAACAGTTTCATATCAGTGGATTACGTTTAGATGTAGCGTATATGGTAGATCGTAATTTCATGCACGAACTTTGTGATCATGTACGCGCTTCACATCCCGATTTCTTCTTTCTTGGAGAAATGATTGGTGGTGATTATAACGCCATTATGAATGATCATTTGTTAGATTCCGTAACAAACTATGAATGCAGAAAGGGTCTCTACTCTTCATTTAACAGTAAAAACCTGTTTGAAATTGGATATTCATTGAACCGTCAGTTTGGTAAAGAACCATGGTGTTTATATACTGGAAAGCATTTATTAAGCTTTGTAGATAACCATGATGTTGATCGTATTGCTTCCATTCTAGAAGACAAAGATGATCTTCCACTGATTTATGCATTAATGGAAGCAATGCCTGGCATTCCTTGCATCTATTATGGAAGTGAATGGGGCTGTGAAGGAAAGAAAACAAATAATTCCGACGATGATCTTAGACCATGTTTTGAAAAAGCTGAATGGAATGCATTAACAGACACTATTCAAAAACTCAATACATTCCATACTTCGATTTCAACATTTACATACGGTGATTATACACAGCTATATATTCAAAATAAACAGATTGTATTTAAACGATGTGATGAAAATGGTCAGCTCATTTTCTGTATGAATATCGATAATGATCCTGCGACTGTTTATTTTGACGCAGGATGTGAAAGCGGCATTGACTTATTCATAAACAAAGAAATTGAATTTAATGGTTCATTAGAACTTGAAAAAAAATCATTTCAAATCATTTATACAAAGTGGTAAATAGAGGCTGTAACAGTTGAACAAATTTAAAGTTCAAAGCTGTTGCAGCTTTTTCTATGCATTCTAAAAGCAGCCAGACAGATGTTTCTGCGATAAAAAAAGGCGCATGTAATCATTTTTGCGCATTATAAAAACAACTATGAACATCTATGCTTTTTCAGTTCCTGTATTCTGTCTGACTGTGGTGTATCGACAGCCAGCATCTGTAATATTTCAGCAAATCATATCCCAGGCAGTTCAGTATGAATTCCATTCTTACATTTTTCAAATTCTTTCTGTGGAATCTGGTGAATTTCATGTCCTGCTTCATAACTCCAAATGCTCCTTCAACCTGTTCGCTTCTTTCTGTCTTCAGCCTTATGCCTTCTTCTGTTGAAAGGTTCTCTCTTACTTTGCTTTCAAGTTCTTCTCGTATCACATTTTTTGTAATTGTCTTGAATCCGCATCTGTTGCTTTTATTCAGACATTCTTTCTTCATTCCACACTTCGCACAGTGTCTGCCTTCTGTAAAGATCTGCTGTATGACTGAATTGCCGCAGCGTATGACTGTTTCCCTGTCTGCTCCACGCTGATCAAATACTCTTCCTTTCGGACAGACTCTATATCCATCCTCACTGATTTTCCAGTTCTGCGGCAGATATTTCCGGCTTGCAAATTTTTTGTCATGTTCCTTTCCATACATCGGAAATTTCTGTACCAGTTCAATTCCGTTACTTATGTTGTAAAGATAATTGTCATATCCACCGTATCCTGCATCAACTACAGGCTTTTCTGGATATGTTCCTGTATATCTGTTTCATCTGTCCATGAACGGGATTCATGTAACTGCATCTGAAGGCGTCTGATATACTTCGCTGTTTACGATGATTCCATCTGCTACTGCTATCTGGCAGTTGTAGCACGCATGATCCAGCGATTTTATTGATTCCGTTATCATGAGTGAAAGACGGTCTCTTGCATTTACAATTCTTTTCCTGTATACGAATGTATTTTTCTGCGCATTGGCTTCTATCTTGGTGCCGTCAACAAACTGCGTTGAAGTATTAATGTCCAGCAATGCTGTGATTTCTCCGAAAAGGTCAAAGAACAGACTGTCTATGCTTGTCATCAGCTGATTACAGACCCGGAAAAATGCCATGGCACTTGGTCTTTCCTCACTGGAAAGATAGAGATAGCGAAGATCGGTACGGCACAGTCTGGAAAGCTCATTCACAGATTCAACTCCATTCATATAACCAAACAGAAGAACTTTTACAAGCATGCCGCGATCATGACTTCTGGTATTGTTAGAAGTGACTGGACGCACGTAGCGTGAAAAATCAACACTTTCGACCGCTTCGAGAAAAGCAAAGACAGGATCATCTTTTTCAAGAGAAATCAAAGTATTGACTGGCAAACTCAACTGAACAGCATTATAATATGTGTGCTGATCTGGTTGGCCAAAAACTCGTTCAGCATTTTTATTTTCCATAAATATATTATAGTATCATTTACATTGAAGTTGATATTTCGGCATAAATAAGCATAATTTCACATATTCAGTGGAAAACTTTTTTGAAGTTTTAAGTTATCCACACTAAAAAAGAGGAAATTCTCCAATTTAAGAGTTTTTCCTCTTTTTTTGAGCTGTTTCAACTGTTACAGCCCCTCAATGTTTATACAATTTGATTAATGTCTACCCACACTTGTTGATGATGCCTCAAAGAAAATATAAAAAAAGACAGATATTCAATATAATTTTGAATATCTGTTTTTTCTAATATTAAATACCTAAAAACAAATGGCAGAACAAAGCAGCAAGTAATGCACCTACAAAAGGAGCAATTCCTGGAACTAACAGTCCATATTGCCAATCATTATTGGCTTTATTTTTAATAGGTAATAATTGGAAAGCCAAACGAGGTCCTAAATCACGAGCTTGATTCATCGCAAATCCAGTTGTTCCTCCAAGACCCATACCAACAGCCCATACAATAAGGCCTACTCCAA
>JABLTL010021104.1_pt1 | contig 10178 bp, 13 predicted proteins | sample 7160151 | NCBI WGS metagenome assembly JABLTL01 (sample SAMN14651223, study PRJNA627086) | human gut metagenome | isolation source: feces | host: Homo sapiens
ACGATTACATCGATATCGCCTCCGGGATTTTCGAAGCAGTCGGAGAGAGAAAGAACGGTATCATCATTTTCCTGAATTCCATTATACAGCACGACAAGTCTTGGAGTGGGAACTTTTACGAGCGTAGAGGTCAGCAGTCGGGAAGAGTTCCTGGTGTCGTGGAGATATTTCTCCAGGGCATGTGCTGCATAGAGGAAGCAGCGAAGCGGCATGTTGGGATTCCAGGTGCTCTGCTGTTCGTACATGTTGAGGTCACTGGCAAGAAGAAACGAAACATCGTTCTTCATACCCATGTAGACGACGTCCTCGATGGTGTTGAGCTGAAGATCATCCGGGTTGTCATAATCGGTTTGGTTGATGGCATTGTACAGCTCAAGGGTCAGACGTTTGCGTTCTTCGGAGCCGAAGAGAGCATAGAACAATCTGTCCTTGTAGCGTCGGTTTATTTTGTTTCCTGTCTTTTTCTTCATGGAGTCTCCTTGCCGCAGAGGATCAGAGAGAATCCGTCGTATTTCGGGTAGTTATGACCTGGAATGTAAGACGTGAATCAAATCAGAATCCGAATACAATCAGATCCTTCCGCCTCTGCAAAATAGAATGAATAGGGTGGATGCTGTTTCATGCATAGGCTTCGTTCGATCAAAGGAATGAAAATCAGAGTAAGAAGAATTTGAGATGGCCGGAGCCGATAGAGAAGGCCCGGATAAAGAAAAGGAACGCAGATATGCATTTGTTGTCTGAAGTATAGCAGGCAGAGGTTCCGTTGAATATTGGAAGAACTTCATAAAAATTGCATGTTATTTTTTGGAAGAATTTTGGGCATAGGAATGGTCTGTTCCCCGGGGCACTCTTTCTTTGGAAAGAGAGCTCAGATGGACAACAGAACAGACAACGGAAATTGTGACGAAACGCTATTCTTCGGGAAGCTCTCTGTCCGTTTTCTTTTTGAGGGCAGCCGGGGCGATGGCACGATCCTGCATCTCTAGGAGAGCCGATACCATCAGAGCTCCGGCACAATAGAAGGCAGAATACAAATCGCCATTATATAAATGTTTTAACATGCGCTCGAGCCGAATAAAGGTTATTGCCAGATGTTGCTGGAGGCCTGATAAGGAATCGAATTCTTGCTTTACTCGCGCAGCATCGACTTTGGGAGGAGATTGCCGCCAAAGAATCTGATAAAAGTGGTCGGCGAGTGAGTTGTTCTTGCTCATAATGTCCTTCCATAATGTGACGGTGAAATGCCATATAGAGACTATAGCAGATGAAGATACGGGCAATGAGCAAATTATTAGACTATTCAAATATTATATTGAAAGTTATAATTGCTAATATGGCATGGCAGGATGACAGCAGCGCGAAAGACCTGCTCATGGTATATTTGTATCAGGTCTATCCATTTTACACATAATTATAGGAAAACGCTGTTATGAACACCGTAGACAACTCTTACATTATCACAGGTTATCAGGCCCTTTTCGAGATCCGAGTGGATTATTCCAGGAATAGGACAATTAACGGTACTTTCAATTATGTCTCTGGGGTGCTGTTCAGGTGGATGCGGAATAAGTTTCCTCAGCTCGATATTCCAGGGGATATCAGAACATTCAGTGTAGATAGAGCTACAGATACGGCAAGTGCTGTCTTCGTGGCTGAGAAGTGTTACCTGACAATCAGGACTACTAATATGGATAGCCAAGTGGCTAGGCGGCAGTGGATCACAGAGGCGGCCGTATGTAAGCCCCAAAACATCGGCGGAAGGGAACACCTGTACCTGGCAGTAAAAAATTCCTATACTGCAAATACTCTCACCAGAGATTGCAATCTTTGCACATTCCCAAGTTTTGTCGCGGAGATGGACCGCAATGTAGGCCTGCTGGATGAAGAAAGGAAAACTGGCTCTTTAACCATTATTTCGTCCGAGGATGACTTGGAGAAGCTGCAATTGTTTGTCAGCAGCCCATTGAGGCAGTTCTCCGCGGTCGTTATTTCTGAAGACACCTCTCCAGACACGAAAATATTGTCACAGAACGGTTACCATGTCGATGGAGATAGGCTATCACAGGATTTGAAATACTATGCGCATGTGTTCTATCTGCCTTATGCACTTCAGGGGAAATGGAGTGATATGGTAGGGCACGAACTTGGCGTATTCAACGGCGCGGTTCGCACATATTATCCAGACCGCAATTTTGAAGATACTCAGTCGTTCAATCATCCATTTATGCCGAAGAATAAGCTCATGCTCCTGAGTTACTCGAATGAGAAGAAGGACTACGCCGCTGGCCATGCATTCCGGCATATTCTGACGCACATGATTAAGGTGGATAACTCGAGACGGAGTATAGCATGGAGTGACCTTGGAATTAAGTTCTATGCCGATGCCAGCCGCGAATTGATGCTGCAGAAGTCGAAGAAGTCAACGCATAATATGAAGGAGGCCAGAGAGGCTCTGGCTTATTATAAGGAGCTCTACGAGGAAGAAAAACAGGCCAGAATAGATTCAGCGGCGTTGTGTGATCAGCTTGAAAACCAGCTTGCGGAAGAGGAAAACCGGGTTCGCAGATTTTCTTCTATTAATATAAATGCACAGGCAAGAATCGGAAAGCTGACAGCGCAATTGAAAGCGTATGCTGACAATCCGGGAGTCTCTGAGTATCCTAAAGATTGGGAGGATATACCACAGTGGTCTGATGACAACTTTGGTGGAAGAATTTATTTCCACTCTAAAGCCATTCGATCTTTAAAGAAGGCAGTATATAAAGATATCAATGACGTTTGTGATGCGTTGGTAGTTCTTGGACAGGACTATTATGATTATAAGACTGGTGGTGGCTTGACGAGACAGGATGTTGATGCCCATCTGGCAAAGCTGAACATGGCGTTAACCTCGGATGATCTGGATATGATGAAAGGCGAAGGCGATGCATATAAGGTGAACTACGATAATAGGACTCGTTGGCTGGAAAATCATATAAAAAAAACTACCAGCACATATGGCGATGATCGTACCCTGCGTATTTACTTTTTTTGGGATGATGACAACAGCATGATAGTCATAGGCGCTCTCCCCGCACATTTGCCAAATTCGCACACCAGTTGAAAACCATAAACAGCTATCAAAAAAGGGTTGGTTGAAATCCGAAGTTTCAGTTTGAAGGGGTAATTTCCACCTTCAGAAGGGAAACAGACAAAGCTTCCACTTTATTATCGCAGAACACTATACAGTCAGGTTGGAAACGGCTAAAACAGAAGCATAGAAACGGCCGTTTCTGGAAAAATGCGTATCACCTAAAGAAATCAGACCAGAAATCCGAATTTCGGAACTTTTTAGTTCCACCCCTAAATACAGTACATGGGAAGGCTCTTCTGGGCTGATGCTCCGGCCGGTACGTATTATTTAAACAGTGTTGGGCTCAGACTGATTTCATCAGACGGAATCAGGCTGAGCCCGAACTTTTTCAGGACATCCTCTCCATACATAAAAGAGAAAACCTCATAAGGGCTTCTGTTGCCAGGGAGGCTCTCCGGTAAGAGCTGATGTAGCTTATCATCAGCGTGATCTGCTCCTGTGTATAAGGTGTGATACCATCTATGCCAGTGATGCAATGGGAACTGACTCTGTGAACGGCTTTATGGTGGATGACAGCACCTACAGACGGACCATGGAGTCCGGGCAGGCCGGAGCCATGAAATACGGAATTTCCAAGAGCTCTCTCGAGGACAACAAAATCGGCACAGACGATATCACAACGGTCAGCTTCCAGTTGAATATCGGCAGCGGAAGCTTCTACAGCTACATCGATCAGCGGAAGCTCGCCATCAGCTATAACTGAATTGGAAGGAAGGGGTTTACGTATAAGAATAGGAAAGATCAGAGCCCAATGATAAGATATACTACAAGGGAAGTAGAACATATATAAAAACAAAAGGATGAAGAACTTGAGATTTAAGAGCTCGTTCGATATTGGAAATGGGCAGAAAACGGAGAGACAATAGGAGACCACCATGGTTTGTAACATCATGCGGGACGTAATTTTTCTGTCCCAGAAGGCAGAACCGGCGACAGAGGCGGACCGGCAGATTGCGGTCAACCTGCTGGATACGCTGAAGGCAAATGAAGAGAGATGTGTTGGTCTTGCAGCCAACATGATCGGAGAGAAGAAGGCAATTATTGCGGTCAATATGGGAATTGTGAATGTGGCGATGCTCAATCCGGTCATCGTTAAGAAATCTGGACCGTTCGAAACGGAGGAGGGATGCCTTTCGCTGACGGGCGTGCGCAGGACCAGAAGATACAAAGAGATTGAAGTGGAATATCAGGATATGCAGTTTCAAAGGAGACGGCAGAAATTTACTGGTTGGACGGCGCAGATTATTCAGCATGAGTGCGATCATCTGGAAGGAATTCTGATCTGAGGTGTCAGGTGAACGATCTGTTTATCAAGGGTGTTTTATTTGAGTGGAACAAAATCAGCAGGGGCAGCTATCTTAGAGGGATCGAGGCGCTGTGGGATGTGAACGAGATCCGTTTTTCGAAGCCGGTCACGCTTTTTGTCGGGGAGAACGGAACCGGGAAATCCACGCTTCTCGAGGCAATTGCAGTGGCTCACGGATTTAATCCGGAGGGCGGGAGCAGGAACTACTCGTTTTCAACCCGCGATACGCATTCGGAATTGTGCGATGCCATTCGGATTGTGAAGGGCTACCGGAAAGAGAAGTGGGGATATTTTCTTCGCGCGGAGAGCTTCTATAATGTCGCGACGCAGGAAGAGGAATATGCGGATGATGACCATCCTTCTGAGGAGTATCACAATCGCTCGCATGGGGAGAGCTTTCTGAAGCTGATGCAGAAGAATATCCGGTCGAGCGGTCTGTACCTGATGGATGAGCCGGAGGCAGCGCTGTCACCGCAGAGACAGTTGACGCTGCTCATGGAGATTTATCAGTGTGCCTGTGAGGGAGCCCAGTTTATCATTGCGACTCATTCGCCGATTCTGCTGGGGATTCCGGAGGCGGAGATATTTTGCTTCGATGACGGGAGGATCCACACGTGCAGCTATGAGGATACGGACAGCTATCAGGTGACGGAGATGTTCATCAATCACCGTGAGAGGCTTCTGCGCGGTTTGCTGGATTAGTCGAGCATCGGGGAGTGCGGCGAAATGAAGCCGGGGAGGACCAGGGAGTGAAAACAACAGTGATTTGTTATTATTCGCAGCATCATGGCAATACGAAAAAGCTTCTGGATGCCATTCGCAAGTCGGATCCAGAGGTTGTCCTGATCGATGTTACGAATGATGTTATGAAGGATGGACCTGCTGATCTTGAGGAATATGACCGGATCGGCTTTGCATCGGGGATCTATTACAGCCGCTTCGCAAAACAGCTGCTTGCTTACCTGAGAGATCAACTGCCGGAGGGAAAGGATGTTTTCTTCCTGTACACGGCGGGAGCCGGGAGGAATGATTGTTTTGCCCGAGAGATTTCGGAGGCGGCGAAGGAGAAGAAGGCGAGAATTCTCGGGACCTATGGCTGCAGCGGCTATGATACCTTCGGACCGTTTAAACTGGTGGGAGGCCTGAAGAAGGGGCATCCGGATGCAAAAGAGATCGGGGAGGCGGTTCAGTTTTACCGAAGCCTTCCGGGGAAGGCATGAAGAGGACTGTTTTTATGCAGGAGTTTATCAATGAGTAATGTATTTACGGTGGCGCTTGGCGGAGCGCTCGGCGCGGTTTGCCGGTATCTGATTACGCTTCTTCCGATGAATCCGGAGAGCGGATTTCCGGTGAAGACATTTCTGATCAATGTGGCCGGTTCTTTTCTGATTGGGATTGTCGCGGCGCTGGCAGCGAGGAATGCTTTGAATCCGAGAACGGTGCTGTTTCTGAAGGTTGGAATTTGCGGTGGGTTTACGACTTTTTCTTCTTTTGCACTTGAGACAGAGGGACTCGTCGGAAAGGGAACGGGCACCGCACTCTGGTATGTGTTGCTGAGCCTTGTATGCGGTGTTCTGGCGGTATATGCGGCAGAGAAATTGGTTGGATAAATAAAGGAAAGCTATGGACGAATTGTTATTGAGAAGTCATGAGTTGAGGGATGATCCTGCGGTGCATTACAACTGCGCCCAGGGTGTTTTTATTCCGTTTGCGGAGAAGAAGGGGCTGACAAAACAGCAGGCCTTTGACATCGCGCAGAACTTTGGTGGCGGAATGCGGGCAGGGATGACCTGCGGAGCCATTACCGGCGGGCTGATGGCACTTGGACTTTACGGTGTCGGGGAGCCGAAGGATGCCGTTGCCTTTATTCAGAAGATCAGCAGCCTGCACGGCGGAAGGACGCAGTGCAGGGATCTGCTTGCAGCGGAGGTAACGAGCAAGGAGCAGAAGAAGCCGCATTGCGACGGGATGGTCTATGAGGCGGTCGAAGCGGTGGAAGAGATGCTTCGGGAACGCGGCATAGAAATCTGAGAAATGAGAATCTGAGAAGTGGAAATCTGACGCTGACCGGAGAAGAGTGTACGAATGGAAATTCTTACTTTATCGGAATATCTGAAGAGGGAGTTCGGGCAGAAGGTATATAAGCTCTCTCTTTCTTCCGGATGCACGTGTCCGAATCGGGACGGGACAATCGGGACCGGAGGCTGCACCTTTTGCTCGGCGGGCGGCTCCGGGGAATTCGCACAGCCTTTTGCGGACGAGAATTTGATCGGCGTCGAGATCGAAAAGGCAAAGGCACTTGTCCGAAGAAAGCTTCCGGCAAATGCTGCGGAGGCGGATGAGAAATACATTGCGTATTTTCAGTCCTACACCAATACCTACGGTGATACGGACAGGCTTACACGGTTGTACCGAAAGACGATGGAACGACCGGATATTGTGGCGCTTTCGGTCGGAACAAGGCCGGATTGTCTGGAAGATGACAAAATTCGGATGCTGTCGGAGCTGAATCAGATCAAGCCGGTCTGGGTTGAGCTGGGACTTCAGACAGCGAATGACAGGACGGCAGAGAGAATTCACAGGGGTTATGAAACCTGCGTGTTTGCCGATTGCTACCGGAGACTGAAGGCTGCGCATCTGACCGTGATCGTTCATGTGATTCTGGGGCTTCCGGGAGAAAGCAGGGAGAACATGCTGGATACTATCCGGTATCTGGCGCATCTGGAGCCAGCCCTGGATGGAATCAAGCTGCAGATGCTGAATATTCTGGAGGGCTCAAGCCTTGCAGAGGAGTACCGGCGGCACCCGTTTCCGCAGATGTCTGCGGAGGAATACTGCGATCTTGTGGTGAAGTGTCTGAAACTTCTGCCGAAAGGTACGGTGATTCACCGGATGACCGGTGACGGTCCCCGGAAGCTTCTGATCTCGCCCTTATGGGTGACGGACAAGAAACGCGTGATCAATCTGCTGCGAAGGAAAATTGAAGAGGCCTGAACGGTTCGCCGGATGGATTCGCAGGTGGATGGCGAAGCAAAGCGCAGGAAAGAGACTGTTTTATCCTTCTCTTGGAATTTTCTTGCGGTCACAGGCCTTGTCGATGAGGGCTCTGGCTTCCCGGAATGCATCGGGGAGATAATCAGCCTCCCATTCGCGGCCGTTTTTTTCAAGCTTTTTGATGCCTTCCCAGTCGGTGACGGGATTGCTATCCTGATCCAGAGCGGGCTGATCGAATACATGGGGATGACGGCGAATCATCTTATCAGCAGCGACCTGTGCCACCTCATCAAAGGTGAAAAGTCCCTCCTCCTCAGCAAGCAGTGCATGGAAAACAACCTGCAGCAGGAGATCGCCAAGCTCTTCTCTGAGATTGGCAGGATCTCCGGTGGCAGAGAGAATGTTGATGCCGCCGATCACTTCGGCGGCTTCTTCGATGCATTCGGGCTTCAGACTTTCGTGCGTCTGGACGCGGTCCCAGGGGCAGCCTTCTTCACTTCGGAGCTTTCTGACGACATTGAGGAGCTGTTGAATTCCGTTGTTGTTCATGGCGATATTGATACCTCGGTGAAAGTGATATATCGATGTTACTTTTAAAATCTGAGATTTCCGTGAGCGTTTTCATGGGCAGGTGATTTGCTGCCTGTTCATTATAAGGGAATTCGGACGTTATGAGAAAGCGGAATGTTGCGAGTATACACTGAAATGTCGGTGAGCCGACCTGTGTATAAATCGGAATGACAGGAGAACACCATGCAATTGATGAGACCAGACAGGGACATCTGTGTCCGGAAAATCAGGATTCCTGCAGGCAGGCGGCAGATTCCTGCGCTGGTGCTGTCACCAAAGAAAGCGACGGAGTCCGATCTGATGAAGGAGGCTCCGACGAAGGCAGTGGGAGTCCTGTGGATTCATGGCGGCGGATACATTTCCGGAATAAAGGAACTGGTGCACAACTCGCGGGCTGTGGACCTGGTGAAGAAGTTCGGCGCAGTGGTTGTGTCGCCGGGATACCGGCTCGCTCCACTCGCGCCCTATCCGGCAGCACTGGACGATTGCTATGAGGCGCTTCTTTTTCTGAAGGAGCATGCGGGAGAGCTTGGAATCCGGACGGATCAGCTGATGGTTGGAGGGGAGAGCGCAGGCGGCGGTCTGTGCGCGGCGGTCTGCATCAGAGCCAGAGACACGGGCGAGGTGAACGTTGCGTTCCAGATGCCGCTCTATCCCATGCTGGATGATCGCGATACCGAGAGCTCGCGTGATAACCACGGGCGAGTGTGGAACACTTGGAAGAACCATTTTGCCTGGCGATGCTATCTGATGAGACAGAATCGGAAGAATCTGTCTCCCTGTGCGGCACCGGCCAGACTGATGTCTTTTGAGGGACTCCCGCCTGCGTACACCTTTGTCGGGGATGGAGAGCCCTTTTATTGTGAAACCCTGCGCTACGTGGAGAAGCTGCAGGATGCCGGTATTCCTGCCAGAGCGGACGTATACCATACGAATATGCATGCCTTTGACATGATGCGGCCGCAGGAGCCGATGAGTCGGGAGGCTGTAAAGAGGTTTCTTGAAGCGTTTGAATATGCGAAGGAGCATTATTATGCGGCGCAGCAATCTTCGGAGCAGCGTTCTTCGACGCAGTGTTCTTCGGTGCAGCATTTTTCGGAGTAGCGTTCTTCGACGCAGTGTTCTTCGGTGGACGGACCTTCGGAGGAATGGCTGCAATAGAGGTAAGGGGAATACAGAAAAATGTATCAGGGAAATGGGGGATAGCTATGAAGATTCTTAATTTCGGTTCCTTAAACATTGATTATGTCTACAAGGTCGACCATATCGTGCAGAGGGGGGAAACACAGCATTCCATATCCAGAAGTGTATTCAGCGGCGGAAAGGGACTGAACCAGTCTGTAGCGCTGGCAAAGGCCGGACTTCCGGTGTATCATGCCGGCTGCATCGGAGCCGGAGGGGAATTTCTTCTGGATGTGCTGCATGAGAGCGGTGTGGACACCTCGCTTGTCAAGGTTCTGCAGGATACTCCTTCCGGACATACGGTGATTCAGAATTCGAAGGATGGTGACAACTGCATTCTGCTTTTCGGGGGAGCAAATCAGTGCATCACGGAAGAATTCTGCGATGAGGTATTGTCGAACTTCTCAGCGGGGGATTATCTGGTGCTTCAGAATGAGATCAGCAGCATTCCGCACCTGATTAAGAAGGCACATGAACGGGGGTTGCAGATCGTTCTGAATCCTTCTCCGATGACAGAGGAAATCAAGACGTGGCCGCTGGAGTACATCGATTACTTCTTTGTAAATGAAATTGAGGCCTCGCAGCTTACCGGCGAAGCTTCTGATGATGAAGATGCACTTGTTTCGGGACTTCGGAAGACCTTCCCGAACGCGCATGTGGTGTTGACGATGGGAAAGAATGGCTCGTGCTATCTTCATGGGGACACAAAGCTTCATCAGGATGCCGTCCGGGTGAAGGCGGTGGACACGACGGCAGCAGGAGATACTTTTTCCGGGTTCTTCCTGAGCGGAATTCTATCCGGCAGAACACCGGGGGAAGCACTTGAGCTGGCAGCGAAGGCAGCTGCAATTGCGGTGACGAGACCGGGAGCTGCGCCATCGATTCCGACGATGGAGGAAATTGAGGGAATCGGATGATATTTCATCCCTGCGGATTAAAAATGTCTTCCAAGGATGATTCTTCCCCACTGATTTCATCTCTGCGGATAAAAAT
>JABLTL010151447.1_pt1 | contig 10177 bp, 8 predicted proteins | sample 7160151 | NCBI WGS metagenome assembly JABLTL01 (sample SAMN14651223, study PRJNA627086) | human gut metagenome | isolation source: feces | host: Homo sapiens
CAAGTCCGGAATAGGCAACGAATTCCCGCGCGGCGGGCAGGTCGATTTCGTACTGGGCCGCTTCTGCCCCGAAGATGAGCAGAAGGTGAACGAGAAAGTGCCCGTGGCATGCAATGCCATCAAGGCTTTCGCACTCAGCGGAATGCAGTTCGCCATGTGCAACTACAACAACAAATAATCCCGCGGAATGCAGTTCGCCACGTGCAACTACAACAACAAATAACTTACAGATGCGGCAAGGCTGACCTTGCAAACCATTAAACCACACCCTATGGAACTGACTGACAGATTTCTCAAATACGTGTCCATCGACACACAATCAAGCGAGGAGAACGAGGCACAGTGCCCCAGCACCGACAAGCAACGGGACTTGGCACGCTACCTCTACGGGGAGCTCCAGGCCATCGGACTGACCGAAGTGGAGATGGACGAGCATGCCTATGTGTATGCCACACTCCCCGCCAACACCGACAAGGCCGTGCCCACCATCGGCTTCATCGCCCACATGGACACCAGTCCCGACTGCAGCGGTGCCAACATCCGCCCGCGCATCATACACAACTATGACGGCACCGACATCGTACTCGACCCCAACGAAGGCATCATCACATCGGTGGAGCAGTTCCCCGAGCTTAAGGTACACGTGGGAGAGGACCTCATAGTCACCGACGGCCATACCCTGCTGGGTGCCGACGACAAAGCGGGCATCGCCGAAATAGTGTCCGCCATGACCTACCTCATGCAGCATCCCGAAATCAAGCACGGCAAGATACGTGTTGCATTCAACCCCGACGAGGAAATCGGTGCGGGAGCACATCTCTTCGATGTGGAGAAATTCGGTTGCCAATGGGCCTACACCATGGACGGCGGCGAAGTGGGTGAACTGGAATACGAGAATTTCAATGCCGCAGGAGCGAAGATACAGATACAGGGACGCAACGTGCATCCAGGCTATGCCAAGGGTAAGATGGTGAACGCATGCCTGCTCGCCAGCGAGTTCATGGCTTTGCTCCCTGCCGACGAGCGCCCCGAGACCACCGAGGGATACGAGGGATTCTACCACCTGACCGGTATGAACGGCAGCGTGGAGGAAGCCACCCTGAGCTATATCATACGCGACCACAGCCGCGAAGCCTTCGAGCAGCGCAAGACGAAGGTGGCCGAGGCTGCACAGATGATGAACAGCAAGTACGGCGAGGGCACGGTGACAGCCGTGGTCAAGGACCAGTACTACAACATGCTCTCGCAGCTCGAGGACAAGCCACACATCACCGGCATCGCCCACGAAGCCATCCGCGAGGCGTGCGGCTTCTGCCAGGTAGTGCCCATCCGCGGCGGTACCGACGGTGCCCAACTGTCCTTCAAGGGGCTGCCATGCCCCAACATCTTTGCCGGCGGCCTCAATTTCCACGGCAAGCATGAGTTTGTGCCCATACAGAGCATGCAGAAGGCCATGATGACCGTGGTCAATATCTGCCGCCTCACAGCAGAGAGGGCTTGAGCACGATGGCCAGTCAGGAAGCACGTATAGACAAATGGCTGTGGGCTGCACGTATCTTCAAGACACGCACCCTGGCCACTGCCGCCTGCCGCAAAGGGCAGGTGAGCATGGGAGGCACCCAGCTGAAAGCGAGCCGCACAGTGAAGGCAGGCGACGTGGTGAGCGTGCGCAAGCCACCTGTCACCTATTCCTTCAAGGTACTGCAGCCCATCGAGAAGCGCGTGGGAGCAAGGCTCCTGCCTGAAATACTGGAGAATGTCACGCCGCAGGAGCAGTACGAACTGCTGGAGATGAGCCGCATCAGCGGATTTGCCAACCGTGCCAAGGGAACCGGCCGACCCACCAAGAAGGACCGCCGCGACCTGGACGAGTTCACACAGGACGTGCCTACGTATTTCGGAGATTTCGACTTCGACATGGACGACGACGATGAGCTGGAATAAGGCGGGTACCATGAGTCACACCGCCGGGCAGGGTCTTCAGGCCCCCGAAGCACGGCCATAAGGGCCACACAGAGCACTCCCTGGCTCATGCCCATCAGATACCTGCCGGAAACGCACCGCGGTGCATCGGGCTATGCAGCGCGCTGCGCAGGACATCGCAGCACGCTGCACAAGCCACCGCACCGCACTACATAAAAACGAGGAAGCATGCACACAGAAGAACTTGACAAGACCGACCTGATGATTCTGCGCGCCCTGCAGCAGAACGCACGCCTCACCACCAAGGAACTGGCGGCGCAGGTGCATCTCTCCACCACCCCTGTCTTCGAGCGCCAGAAGCGCCTCGAACGGATGGGCTACATACGCAAGTACGTGGCGGTGCTCGATGCCGACAAGCTCAACAGGGGCTTCATCGTGTTTTGCAATGTGAAGCTGAGGCGCATGAACCGCGACATCGCACAGGACTTCGCCGACCGCATCAGGGACACCGAGCAGGTGAGCGAGTGCTACAACATCAGTGGCAACTTCGACTTTATGCTCAAGATACACGCTCCCGACATGAAGGCATACCAGGAGTTCATCCTTAACACCCTGGGGGCAATAGAGAGCGTAGGCAGCATAGAGAGCACTTTCGTGATGTCTGAAATAAAGAACGACTGCGGCATCAGCATCTAATGCCAAGCCGCGCACAAGCATATACAGAGAGGAGAGACAAGCAAGATGATTGACAGGCTTACCATAGACAAGATTCTGGACGCTGCCAACATAGTGGATGTGGTGTCGGACTTCGTGACCCTCAAGCGGTCGGGAGCCAACCTCAAGGGCCTTTGCCCGTTCCACGATGACCGCACCCCGTCGTTCATGGTCTCGCCGGCCAAGAACATCTGCAAGTGTTTCGCATGTGGAGTAGGCGGCCGCCCCATCGACTTCATTATGAAGCACGAGCAGCTGAGCTACCCTGACGCACTCCGTTATCTGGCCAGGAAGTATGGTATCGAGATAAAGGAGAAGGAACTCTCGCCCGAAGAGAAGCAGTCGCAAACCGACCGCGACAGCATGTTCATCCTCAACGACTGGGCCAAGGAGTGGTTTCAGAACCAGTTGAACAACACACCCGACGGACGCGCCATAGGCCTGGCCTACTTCCACAACCGAGGTTTCCGCGACGACATCATAGCGCGCTTCCAACTGGGCTTCTCGCCCGACAGCCGCGAGCATTCGCTTGGAGCCGATGCGCTAAAGGCCGGCTATCAGGAAAGCTATCTCGTAAATACCGTCAACCAGAAGGAACCGCGGCTGAGCATAGGCACGGGACTCTGTCTGAAGAACGAGGACGGACGCCTGCGCGACCGCTTTCGCGGACGTGTGATATGGCCCATCTTCACCATGAGCGGACGCGTGGCAGGATTCGGCGGACGCGTGCTCGATGCTGCCACCAAGGGCGTCAACGTGAAGTACCTCAACTCTCCAGAGAGCATCATATACAGCAAGCGCAAGGAACTCTTCGGACTCTTCCAGGCCAAGGAGGCCATCCGCAAGCGCGACCTGTGCTACCTGGTAGAGGGCTACACCGACGTGATGGCCATGCACCAGCACGGAGTGGAGAACGTGGTGGCCTCATCGGGCACTGCCCTCACCACCGACCAGATACGCCTCATACACCGCATGACCAACAATATCACCGTCATCTACGACGGCGACGAAGCGGGCATACACGCCAGCGAAAGGGGCATAGACATGCTGCTGGCCGAGGGTATGAACGTAAAGCTGCTGCTCCTGCCCGACGGAGAAGACCCCGACAGTTTCGCACGCAAGCACACTGCCACCGAGTACCAGCTGTACCTGACCGAGCATCAGACCGACTTCATACAGTACAAGACAGCCCACCTCATGCTCTCGGCCAAGAACGACCCCACGCGCCTGGGGCAGCTTGTACACAGCATAGCAGCCAGCATAGCGGCCATCCCCGACGAGATTACGCGTGTGCTCTACACCCGTCAGGCAGCACAACAACTGCAGATGGAGGAGCGCCTCATCACCGATGCCGTCAATGGACAGAGGCGTGCCAAGGCCGACGAAAAGCGCCGCGAGGCAGAGCGTGAGGCACGCCGCGAGACCTACCAGCAGAGTCAGCAAGCCGAGGCAGCACCCGTGCAGGCTGTACCCTCTGCCGCTCCCCAGCCCATAGCCGGCACGCCCGGCACACCGGCCCAGGGAGGCATCTCCACCGCCGAAAGCAACCGCGAGCGCGAACTGATGCGACTGCTGCTGACCCGCGGAGAGCAGTGCATCTGCACGATAGAGGACGAGCAAGGGGAAGAGAAGAGCCTTTCGGCCTTTGAATATGCCAGCATGAGCCTGCAGGACGACGGCATCGAACTCTCGTCCCCGCTCTATGAACGCATCCTGCAAGAGGGCATCGCACACGTTCACGACCAGGACTTCACCGCCGAGCGCTACTTTGCCCACCATCCCGACCCGCTCATCAGCGGTCTGGCCTTCGAGCTGAGCGTTGATAAGGTGCCGCTCAGCAAGATTCACGCAGCCACCCCCGATGAGCAGCGCTACGATGATACCATCATGTCGCTGGTGAGTAACATCAAGCTCGATTGCGTGAAGAGGGAACTGAAGAGCCTGCTGGAGAAAGCCAAGAGCCCTGCCATCAAGGAGGACAAGGAGGCCCAGAAGGAACTTTTCGCCAGCTTTGCCGAGCGAAGCAAGTATGCTCAGGAACTGGCGCGCGAGGCTGGCAACCGCGTGGTGATAAGCTAAGGAGGCACCACGCAATCCATTCATCAAAACACTTTACCACAATGACTCTTAAAGAGGAATTCCCTGTTCTGGGCATGGGATGCGCCATGTGTGCCGCCCGCGTGGAACAGGCACTGAGAGCGCAGAAGGGTGTGGCACAGGCCACAGTGAACTTCGCCGCACAGACTGTGCTGGTGCAGTATGACAACCAGGCCTGCACCACCAGCCAACTGCAGCAATGCGTGCAGGCGGCAGGCTACGACCTGGTCATCAGCGACAATGCCGGCCAGGCCGAAGAAGAGGCCGAACAGACACGCCACAGGCAATGGACCGACACACGCAACCGCACCCTGCTGGCAGCCGCACTCTCGCTTGCCGTGTGGAGCATACAGATGTTCCTCACCCCCTCACTGCCCTCTGCCCTGCTCATGTGGCTGCTGGCCACACCCGTGGTGGCATGGTGCGGACGCAGTTTCTATACCAATGCCATCACACAGCTGCGCCATGGCTCAGCCGGCATGGACCTGCTGGTGGCCACCGGCACCGGCGTTGCCTACCTCCACAGCGCCACTGTGCTCTGCCTCCATCTGGGCTTCGGGCACGGCACCGCCCTGCCCCATCTCTATTTTGAATCCGCTGCCATGATCATCACATTCGTGTTGGCAGGCCGACTTCTGGAGGCGCGTGCCAAGAGCCACACCACCGATGCCCTGCGCACACTCATCTCGCTCAGCCCCCACACCGTGACGGCCACCGATGACGAAGGGCGTACCTGGGAGAAGAGAATACAGGACGTGAGCGTGGGCGACCTGCTTCTGGCCAAGGCCGGAGAGCGCATCGCCGTAGATGGCAGCGTGACGAGCGGCACATCGTGCGTGGATGAAAGCATGCTCAGTGGCGAGTCCATCCCGGTAGATAAGGAGGTGGGGAGCCGGGTATATGCAGGCACCACCAATCTGCAGGGCAGTTTCACCTACCGTGCCCAATGCGTGGGCAATCACACCTTACTGGCGCAAATCATACAGATGGTGCGCGAGGCCCAGGGAAGCAAGGCACCTGTACAGCGCCTGGCCGACCGCGTGGCTGCCGTCTTCGTGCCCACCATCATGTCGCTCAGTGTGCTCACCCTCATCGCTTGGGGACTGCTGGGCGGTGCAGACGGGTGGCAAAGGGGGCTCAACGCATCCGTGAGCGTGCTGGTGGTTGCCTGCCCCTGCGCCCTGGGCCTTGCCACTCCCACAGCCATCACAGTGGCCATCGGACGTGCCGCCAGCGAGGGCATTCTGGTGCAGGATGCCGCTGCACTGGAGGAGGCATGCCGCACCGGCGCGGTAGTACTGGACAAGACCGGCACACTCACCACAGGACACCCCACGGTGACAAGGGCGCAATGGAATGGGGACAAGGCACTCCTCGGCCCCGTGCTCATGGCTATGGAGAGCCGCTCAACGCATCCGCTGGCCCAGGCTGTGCGCCAGTATCTGACCGACAACCGTCTGACCCTCACCCCACAGTCCGCTGCCCTCACCCCCGACACCTGCTCCACCCTGCCCGGCATGGGCATAGAGGCCACCATCCATGGCACTGCCTATCTGCTGGGCAACCGCCGCCTGATGGAACAGAGAGGCATACGCCTCGATGAACCACTGGCCGAGGCCTGCCGTCAATGGGAAAGCGAGGGGCACACCATCATCCTGCTGGCCAATGAACAAGAGGCTCTGGCCATCCTGGGAGTGGCCGACCCGCTCAAAGCTACCTCGAAGGAGGCCGTGGACCAACTGCGTGAGATGGGCATAGAGGTGCACATGCTCACGGGCGACAACGACCGTGCCGCTGCCCACACAGCCCACGAAGCGGGCATCAGCAACTATGTGGGCAATGCCCTGCCAGCCGACAAGGCGGCATTCGTGAAGCATCTGCAGAGCCAGGGCAAACACGTGGCCATGGTGGGCGACGGCATCAACGACAGCGCGGCACTGGCCACCGCCAACCTGAGCATCGCCATGGGCCAGGGCAGCGATACGGCCATGAACGTGGCCATGCTCACCATCATCGGCTCCGACCTGCGGCAGATAGGGCGCGCCATACGCCTTTCACGCACCATCGTACGCATCATCAGAGAGAACCTCTTCTGGGCGTTCTTCTATAATATAATAGGTGTGCCGGTGGCAGCAGGCCTGCTCTACCCCCTCTGCGGCATGATGCTCAACCCCATGTACGCCAGTATGGCAATGGCCATGAGCAGCATCTGTGTGGTAGCCAACAGCCTGAGGATAAGGGGCAGAGGCAGTCGGCAGGCATGACACTACGCCCCCTGCGCTGCGTGCCGTACGCATCCGCCGGCACTGCCAGCACCACCGCCATCACCACAGACAAGGCTGCAAAGGGAGAAGAAAAAGGCTCTTCCCTTTCTCCTTTCGCAGGAAAGTTGTATCTTTGCGCTTGTTAAACGGCTCCGTAGCTTAGCTGTATAGAGCGTCAGATTCCGGTTCTGAAGGTCGAGGGTTAGAATCCCTCCGGGGTCACAGCAGATTAGAGGCAGGTTGTCTTCCCACAAGACAAGCCTGCCTCTCGTCGTTTCCGGCCCCGCGATGTGCCCTTCCCTGGCCGTGGGGGAGGCTGCGCGGGATGCCGCCCACAGCGTTTCCTCAAACAGCGAGACCCGCTGGCCGTCATTACTGACGGCTGCGGGTCTCGTTGTGTTACTGTCCCGGGCCACTGCTGTCATGCCTGTCAGCAGGAGCGCCGTGAGCATTACCCTGCTCTTCCTTACTGCAAGTATTGCTTGAAATGGTTGGTTATCTGGCGGAAGAGATGCGCGCGGGTGTTGCCTCCGAAGATGCCGTGGTTGCGGTTGGTATAGGTCAACTCGCGGAAGTCTTTGTCGGCCTGCACCAATGCCTCTGTGTATTCAGCGGCATTGCGGAAGTGTACGTTGTCATCGGCAAGGCCGTGAACGAGCAGCAGATGACCGTTCAGCTGGCCGGCGCGGCTTATTGCCGACACGTTGTAGCCCTCTCCGTTCTCCTTGGGAGTGCGCATGAAGCGCTCGGTATATACGCTGTCGTAGTAGCGCCAACTGGTGGGAGCAGCCACTGCCACGCCGGCGGCAAAGACAGGACGGCCCTCACTCATGCTCATCAGAGTGCAGAAGCCGCCATAGCTCCAGCCCCAGATACCGATGTGCTTGCCATCTACGTAGGGCAGCGAAGCGGCATAGAGTGCGGCCTCCACCTGGTCGTGGCTCTCCAGCTGACCCAGTTTGAGGTAGGTGCACTGCTCGAAGTCACGGCCACGGCCGCCCGTTCCGCGGCCATCCACAACGAGGCTGATGAAGCCCTGCTGCGCCAAGTACTGCTCATAGAGCATGCCTCCCATGTTGCCTGCACTCCAGCTGTCGAGCACCTGCTGGCTGCCTGGACCGCTGTACTGGAACAGTATGACGGGGTACTTGCGGCTCTCTTTGAAGTCGGCCGGAAGCACCATCAGTCCATTGAGCTGCACGCCGTCCTGGGTCTTGAACGATATGATGCGGCGCTCGCCCAGTGCGATGCCGGAGAGCTTGGAGCGCAGCTCGCTGTTGTCCTCAAGCGTGCCCAGTGTCTTGCCATTGGCATCGCACAGGGTGGTCACGGGCGGTGTCTGCAGATTGCTCCACACGTTCATATAATAGCGCAGCCCATTGCTGAAGATGGCGTCATTGGTTCCCTTCTGGCTGCTAAGCTTGATGGTCTTGCCCTTGATGTCGGTCTTATACACAGCCTTGTAGAGCGGACCCTCCTGGTTGCTGGCATAGTAAGCCATGCCCAGGCGGCTGTCGTAGCCGTAGAAGTCGGTCACCACGTGCTGTCCGTGGGTGAGCTGGCGCTTGAGCGTGCCGTTGAGGTCATACAGGTAAAGCTGGTTCCAGCCGCTGCGCTCGCTCATGAGCACGAATCCGCCGGGCGTTGTCTGGAAGTCCTTATACACGTTCTCGGATATATACTTCTCGGTCTCATCACGCACGATAAGGCGGCACTCGGTGCTGCGAGGGTTGGCCACATAGATGTCGAGGCGGTTCTGGTGACGGTTCTGAGTGAGCACCAGGAGCTTCAGCGGGTCATTGGTGAAGGTGATGCGGGGCACATATCCGTCGGGGTCAAGGGGCAGCTGCATCTGCCTTATCACACGGCTCTTGATGTCGAAGCTGTGTACGGTGACGGTGCTGTTGGTGGCGCCTGCCACGGGGTACTTGTATGAGTAGGCCCCGGGATACTCGCTGTACTCCTGACGCTCGGGGGCGAGTCCCTTGTAGAGGGGGAATGAGAAGGTGGGCACAGCCTTCTCATTGTACTTGACCCATGCCAGCATGGTGGCATCGGCATTGAAGTCGAAGGCGCGGCTCAGCGAGAACTCTTCCTCGTTGACCCAGTCTGGCTTGCCGTTGATCACCTCGCCGAACTTGCCGTCCTTGGTCACTTGCGTCTCGCTGTTATTGAACAGAAGCTTCACCAGAAACAGGTTGCCGTCTCTCACGAAGGCCACCATATTTCCGTCGGGGCTCCATTTGGGCACCTCCTGGGCACCGTTCTCGCTCAGGTTGGCTATGGTGCGGTTCTTCACATTATATATATAGTACTCTGCCGTGCGGCTGTGCCTGTAGATGGCACGCGTGTCGGTCTGCAGCAGGATGTGCTTTTCGTCGGGACTCATGATGTAGCCGTCGATGCGGGGGATGCGTATGCGCTGCTTGAGCATACTGGGGTCAAAGAGCACACCCGTCTGCTTGCCCGTGCGGAAGCTGTAGCGTAGGATCTGCTTGCCATCGGCACTCAGCTGGCTGTAGCTCTCGCCATCGGCCAGAGGGTTGACGCCGTGGATGCGCTTGGCAGAATAGGTGCCGTTGGTGAGGTTCTCGATTGTGAGGTCATCGGCAGTGCACAGCGTGGTGACGGTGCACAGCAGAGCCGTCAGTAGTAATAGCCTTTTCATTTCTCTGTTGGTTTGTTTCGTTGTTTCGTACAAAGGTACGACAAATCGGCAAAAGCCGCGTCCATCCGGCCTCCGTTTCTCCTTTTTTGCGTACTTTTGCCTTATGGAATACAAGGAGTTCGGCGCCTGGCTGCAGGCAGAACTGGGTTGCAAGGCCCAGAAGATATCGGTGGATGCAGGTTTCTCGTGCCCCAACAGGGACGGCACGGTGGGCTACGGCGGCTGCACCTTCTGCGACAACCGCACCTTCAATCCCGCCTATTGCCGGCAGGGCGGCACGATTGCCCAGCAACTGGAGGCGGGCAAGAGGTTTTTCGCACGCAAGTACCCCACCCTGAAGTACCTGGCTTACTTCCAGTCCTACACCAACACGCACGGCTCGCTCCCACGCCTCAAGGCGCTCTACGAGGAGGCGCTGCGGGTACCCGATGTAATTACGCATCTCGTCTTCTGAAAGCAACTGATACAATGTCGTTATAGACTGTTTGTCATCAGTAATGGAACGGTATGA
>JABLTL010106700.1_pt1 | contig 10176 bp, 6 predicted proteins | sample 7160151 | NCBI WGS metagenome assembly JABLTL01 (sample SAMN14651223, study PRJNA627086) | human gut metagenome | isolation source: feces | host: Homo sapiens
AATTCTTATATCAAGATGGTGTGTTTTCAATAATTATTCGTAAATTTGTACTTAAATTACCTTCCGTTGGTCGGTGGGGCTTCGCCGGGTCTCGTGTTTTTTGATAAAACAGCCCGCACGGCATCTGTGAAAATCTGCGTGATCTGTGGGAGAACATTCCCGTGCCGCATGCCCCATTCCAAATCCCACATCCAACATCTCACATCTCACATCCCACATCTCACATCCCACATTTCACATCCAACGCTCCACATTCTCAACACTCCTCCCCCAAATCTACACGTTTTTGCCCGTTGCGCCCCGCCCCGCGTCCAAATACGCCATTCTCAGCGCATTTTCGCAACCGTCTAACCATCAACCACTTACCTTCCAAACTCTCCCGCGCCACATTCCAAACACGCCATTCCCCACCACGAAACGCCATGTTTCGCCCCTCCATCCCTGCCCTTTCGAGGCTCCATCCCTTACCTTTCGCACCTCGATCCCTAAGCCCCCGCAATCCGATACATGCCCAACGCCCGCACCGCCCTCCGCTTACGGACTTTCCACCCGTCCCATTCCGCCTCCGAACCCCAAAAATCTCAACTCCCCGCCCTCTGTTTCACTCAAAATCCCGACACAAGATTTGCGCCAAATATTTTTAATGTAGTGTGGTTTTCATCATATAGATTGTTGGGAGTTGAGCGTGGAATGATTTATCAGGTGGATAGTTGGATTGATGGGCTGGGCATGATGCAAAAGTGCTACGAGCGTAGCACTTTTGCCGTGGTCGCACAATCTGCTGCTGTTGAGCAAGCGACTGAATGATGAAACCACACTATATTGTGCGCAGGAAACCGTAACCAAAGGTTGGAATCGCGACTTGTTGCTCAATGCCATCAAACTCAATATGTGTGAGACCCAGGCATTGGCACGAGTAGGCAACAATTTTGACCACACTCTTCCTGCCGAACAAGCGCAGTATGCCAACGAGGTGTTTGGCAGCAGCTATGACCTTGGTTTCCTGGGAGTTACCAGCGCCTTTCAGGCGCACACAGAACAATCCTAACTGCTTGAATATTGGCAGTTAGGATTTTTGCTTTTTAAAATTGCCAACATAATTCGTCGCTAATTTGTTGTGGTTGGCAAAGTTTATGTTGTTTTCATCCGTATTTCTCATAATTTCATTGCATTTCACTTGACATCGCCCATTTTATGAGTCACCAAATGACAAACTATAGTCAGGTAGATTAGCTCACATATTCTATAAATAATAGATGTATATTTCATCTATATAATACAAATGTCACTATCTAACATAATAATTCAATACCTTTGTTCGTTATTCTAATAGGAAATCACTATTTTGTACAATCTAACAATTAAAGACTGATATGAGCAAAGATATAAACAGACTAAAGGTTGTCCTGGCTGAAAAGAAACGAACCTACAAATGGCTCGCTGAACAATTGGGTAAAGATCCTGCAACCGTCTCAAAGTGGTGTACCAACACCATACAGCCGAATGTCGAGACATTGGTGGAGATTGCCAAATGTCTGAATGTTGAGATACAGGATTTGTTTTGGCCGATAGACAAACAATAAATAAATATGAATATATTTCTATTAGTAATAGCGATTTGCTATCCTTTTATATTTAAATTCATTGAACAGTATCTTTTACAAAAGGGGAAAAATGCTGCTCAAAAGGAGGATCTTCGTGATATTCAATACGAATCCAAAAAAGGAGAAAATATTGCAACTAAAGAAGACATAAAGGAGATAACAGCGCAGATTGAAGCTGTAAAGAAAGAAATCTCGTTTGAAAAGCAGCGCAGACACGAGTTTATAAAACAACGGACAGAACGTTTGTTGAAAATTTTGTATCTTACAGAGAAATTGAATGAGCAACAAGGAATCTTGTTATATGCTTTGTATGACAAACATTCTTCTAAACGCCTTCTTTCTTTGATAGAGCAAATAAATCGTACTGTTTTATCATTCTTGCATGAATGCAGAATTGTCTATGTAACGGTTGAAGATAAAGATTTGACTTCACGAATAACGAATTTAATAAAAGATGCTCAGACTTATGCAGGCTATATGTGCTATATAGCAAGTAATGCTGCCAGCCATTTAACAAATTGGGAAGATTTCCTTGTATTGGCAGAAAAGAATGATAATGCAACTCAGCTACTGAACGAGGCTATAAAAAGTCAAAATAGTGTCGAACAAATAAGAAAAGAATTTGAAAATAATATAAGCGATAAAAAGGAGGCTTTGTATGAAAGCCAAATAAAATACCTATCAAAGTTGAATTTATTATTTGGTAGTGAATTTCATTTAAAAGAATAAAATACAATTATGAACAAACAACAACTCGCAAATAAAATATGGGCATCTGCAAATAAGATGCGCTCTAAAATTGAAGCAAATGAATACAAGGATTATATTCTTGGATTCATTTTTTACAAGTTCCTTTCCGAGCAAGAAGTACGACTTGCTAAGGAGAATGATTTTACTGATGCTGATTTACACCAACTCAAAGAGGAGGATGGGGAAATAGTCAAGTGGGTGCAAAGTAAATTAGGCTATTTTATAGCATATGAAAACCTTTATTCTACATGGATGGATAAGGACTTTGATTTTCAAATAGCCAATATACGTGACGCTCTGTCTGCTTTTACACGTTTGATTTCACCAACTCATAAGAAGGTCTTCTCTGGTATATTTGATACTTTGCAGACAGGATTGAAAAAGTTGGGAACATCAGATGCGGAACAAACACGTGCTGTAAGTGACCTGCTTTCTTTGATTAAAGATATTCCTATGAGTGGAAGGCAAGATTATGATGTACTTGGCTTTATTTATGAATATCTTATAAGTCAGTTTGCAGCCAACGCTGGCAAGAAAGCTGGTGAGTTCTATACTCCTCATGAGGTTTCTTTGCTGATGTCAGAAATTGTAGCTTATCATCTTAAAGACCGTTCTCAAATAGAAATCTATGACCCGACAAGCGGTTCAGGTTCCCTTCTTATCAATATCGGAAAGTCGGTGGCTCGCCATATCCAACAAGATAACTGTATTAAGTATTATGCACAAGAATTAAAGCAGAATACTTTCAACCTTACTCGTATGAATCTTGTCATGCGTGGCATTGTTCCTGACAATATTATTGCAAGGAATGGTGATACGTTAAAGGATGATTGGCCTTATTTTGACGAGAATGACAAGGAAAACACTTATCACCCTCTGCATGTAGATGCAGTGGTTAGCAATCCACCATATTCTCAGAGTTGGACTCCTCCTCGTAAATCGAGGAATGGAGAAATGGGAGAGGTTGACCCACGATTTGACGATTACGGCATTGCACCTAAGGGTAAGGCAGACTATGCTTTCTTGCTTCATGACTTATATCATTTGAAGACCGATGGCATAATGACCATCGTCTTGCCTCATGGTGTACTTTTCCGTGGAGATGCTGGTGATGGAACAGAAAGTAGCATAGGTGATGGGTCTGAAGGAAGTATTCGCAGACAGTTGATTGAAAATGACAACATAGAAGCTATCATCGGTTTACCTGCTGACATCTTCTTTGGTACGGGTATTCCTACTATAGTCATGGTGCTACGCAAGTCTCGTCCAACAAGTGATGTACTTATCGTAGATGCCTCTAAGGGATTTAAAAAGGAAGGAAAGAAGAACAAGTTGCGTGCTTCTGACATCAAGCGTATAGTGGATACCTATATTTCTAAGAAGGAAGAACCAAAGTTCTCTCGATTGGTAACTAAAGAAGAGATTCGTGCCAATGGTTACAACCTCAACATTCCTCGATATGTCAATTCTTCGGATGATGCAGAAACTTGGGATTTATATGCAACAATGTTTGGTGGTGTACCAAAGGGGGAACTTTCTGCAATGGATAGATATTGGGATGCTTTTGCGGGATTGAAAAATTCTCTTTTCAAGCAGACAGATACTCCACAAACCGAATTTAAGGTGACAGATATTCAAAAGACAGTGGAGAATCATCCTTCTGTAATTGGTTTCAAGAACATGTTCTCTGATAAGTTTGGTGGCTTTAGTGAAATGTTGCATCATCGTTTGCTCGACAATATGCAGTCTCTGAATATTGCCGCAGAAGAGGATGCGATTACTTCATATATATTTAATCAGCTCGAGCAAATGCCACTTGTTGACCGCTTTGAGGCTTACCAATTGTTTGCAGATAAATGGCAGACAATTTCGCAGGATTTGGAAATCATTCAATCGGAAGGATTTGAGGCTACTCGCATGGTAGATGCCAACTGGGTTATCAAAAAGAAGGATGATAAGGAATATGAGGTGCAAGATGGCTGGATTGGTCATGTACTACCCTTTGAACTTGTACAGACTACTTATTTGAAATCAGAATGGCAAGCTCTTCACGATAAGGAAGAACGCCTAGAAATGGCTGCTTCCGAGACAGAGGAAACATTGGGAGAATTAGCTGATGATGAGCGTGATGGTATTACCAATGATGATGGGGGACTTGACAAGAAGGCTCTTGACGGAAAACTTTCTGAAGCTTTGGAAGAAGTGGAAACTCCTGAGATCTCTTCACTCAATGAATACCTCCTACTTTCAAAAAAGAAAGATAAGTTGGCTTTTATTGCTGCCCATGATGAGATAAGTTGGGAAAACGTTACTGCTGGTAAGGATGGCACATACGGCAAGGCTGCTACTAATGCGCTTATTGGTCATTATCGTGCAAACTTTGATTTTCCAGAAAACTCTTATGAAGCACATCTGATAAGGATTAGTTGTCTGATGAATGAGACTAAGACATTGAAGACTGAGATTAAACTTGCTGCCGTAGCTTTGCATGAGCATACTAAGCTAACGATAGAGCAAGAATTATCCGATGAAGATGTGATGAAGTTACTATCCATCAAATGGATAGAGGGTCTTTGTGCCCATTTGGCAACATTGCCTCAGACTATCATAGATGAGTTTATTGGCAAACTTATAGCTTTGCAGAAAAAGTACGCAACAACGCTTGTGGACTTGGAACATGACATTCACGATGCTTCCATACAGCTTGCTGATATGATAGATGAATTGACGGGCAACGAGTTTGATATGGCTGCTTTGCAGGAATTAAAGAAAGTTTTGGTAAATGTTTAATGAGGAATAAATATGGATAAAATGAAGAAAGTTCCAGAGATGCGATTTAAAGAATTTGAGGAGGAATGGGTACAGAGTAAATTAGGTGACTGCTTTCTTGAACGTGTTGAAAGATCTGCAATAGGTGAACTAATTTCTGTAACAATTAACAATGGTGTAGTAAAAGCTGCTGATACGGGGCGCACAGACAGCTCAAGTGCAGATAAATCTAACTATAAAAGAGTTGAAGTTGGTGATATAGCTTATAATTCTATGCGTATGTGGCAAGGAGCGTGTGGCTATTCCTCGTATAGTGGTATATTGAGCCCTGCTTATACTGTAGTTACTCCAACTAATGGGGTTGATGTGAAGTTTTATTATTATCTGTTTAAAAGAACAGATTCTCTTTATCAATTTAGAATCAATTCGCAAGGTTTGACTTCTGATACTTGGAATTTAAAATATCCAAGTTTTTCTAAAATTAATTGTATGGTTCCAAAAGAGCCTGAACAAAAGCGAATTGCAGAGTTATTCTTGCATATTGACAATCTCGTCAGCAAATTAGAACAGAAGTTAGAGAAGTTGCGCAATATCAAGCAATCACTTCTTAATCAGATGTTTGTAAATGTTAATAGGGGGGGGTACGCTCCGCTAATTAGATTTAAAGGTTATGCTGATAAGTGGATAATGGTATTGCTTAAGGATTTTTCAAAAAAAGTCACAGAGAAGAACTCCTCGTTTGACTACAAGGATGTTTTTACTAATTCTGCAGAATTGGGAATCATCAATCAGCGTGACTATTTCGACCATGATGTCGCAAATGTAGAAAGTATTCAAGGCTATTATAAAGTAGCACCTAATGATTACGTGTACAATCCAAGAATATCAACATCAGCACCAGTAGGTCCAATTAATAGAAACAAGTTAGCTTATGGTGGTGTTATGTCACCATTATACTATGTGTTTAGAGTAGATGACAAAGATTTTGGAAGTCTTGACTTTCTTGATTTCTTTTTCAAAAGCGATGTATGGCATGAATTTATGTTTAAAAATGGCAACTCAGGAGCAAGGTCTGATAGGTTTTCTATAAGTGATGATGTTTTTGTTGAGATGCCAATAGCGCATCCTAAAAGTAAAAGGGAACAAAAAACTATAGGAAACTTTTTGGCAAGCATGGACACAGCTTTGCAAAATGAAACTTATAAGCTTACCAAACTCCGCACAATGAAGCAATCTTTGCTTCAAAAAATGTTTGTATAACAAGTAAATATAAAACGATATGGGATTCGACTATGAACCAGAATTTGAGGATGCCCTCATCAAATTGTTAAAAAATAATGGGTGGTCTGGCAAGATGCTTAACTATCCTACAGAGGAACAGCTCATTAAGAATTGGGCTGACATCCTTTTTAATAACAATAAGGGAATAGACCGCTTGAATGGTCAGCCTTTGACAAAAGGAGAAATGCAGCAACTTCTTGATAAAGTAAAGGAGTTGCGTACTCCCCTTGCGCTCAATGGTTTCATTAATGGCAAGTCGGTGACCATCACTCGTGATAATCCAGCCGACAAATTACATTTTGGTAAAGATGTATCACTAACTATCTATAACCGTTTGGAAATAGCAAGCGGTAAAAGTTTTTATCAGATAGCTCGCCAACCAAAGTTTGAACATCATTCTTATATTTTGCCAAAACGTAGGGGCGATTTGGTCTTACTCATCAACGGTATGCCTGTTATACATATTGAGTTGAAAAGCAGCAAGGTTCCTGCTATGCATGCTGTTAATCAAATTACAGATAAATATATTCCAGAAGGAGTATTTACAGACAGCATTTTCTCATTGGTTCAAATATTTGTGGCTATGAATCCTGAGGAGATGATGTATTTTGCCAATCCTGGCATTGATATTAAATTTAACAAAGCCTTTTGTTTTCATTGGGCTGATGCTAATAATAACCCGATAAATGATTGGCAACAAATAGCATCTACATTCCTCTCTATACCGATGGCACATATGCTCATTGGGTTTTATACTGTTGCCGACCAAGCAGATGGTATATTAAAAGTATTGCGAAGCTATCAATATTATGCTGCCAGTAAGATTAGTTCCATTGTTGCAAAATGGGATTGGAAGAGTACGGAGCAGAAAGGTGGCTATATCTGGCATACGACAGGTAGCGGAAAGACTATGACCAGTTTTAAATCTGCTCAGTTGATTGCACAATCGGGGGATGCAGATAAAGTTGTGTTTCTTGTCGATAGAATAGAACTTGGAACACAGTCCTTGGATGAATATCGTTCTTTTGCTGATTCCGTGGATGATGTACAGGCGACGGAAGACACGGATGATTTGATAGGAAAACTGTATGACGATACTCCAAGGAAAAATCTTCTGATAGTGACTTCCATACAGAAGATGAGCAAGGTGAATGCCGAGGAGTTTCCTAAGAAAAAAGCCGAAATAGAGAAGATTGTATCCAAGCGAGTGGTGTTTATCATAGACGAATGCCATCGTTCTACTTTTGGTGACATGCTAATCGACATTAAGCGAACTTTTCCTCATGCGGTATTCTTTGGTTTTACGGGTACTCCAATCAATGATGAAAATCAAAAGAAATCGAATACCACGCAAACTATCTTTGGTGAAAGATTACATACTTATTCAATAGCCAATGGCATTATAGACAAGAATGTATTAGGTTTTGACCCATATATGTGTCCTACATATAAGGATAAGTCTTTACGACGTTGTGTAGCTTTGGAAAAAGCAAAAGCACAGACGGATGAGGAAGCTATGGCTGATGAGGCTAAAAAGAAAGTATATCAGTACTATATGAATCCAAGCAAGGTGTCTATGGCAGGAAAGACACTACCAGATGGTTCATATATAAAAGGTATAGAGGATTTCATACCTTCTTCACAATATAACTGTAAAAAGCATCATCTGAAAGTTGTGGAAGATATTAAGGAAAATTGGATCACGCTCAGTTTGAACAATAAGTTCCATGCCTTGCTTGCTACGGACAGTATTCCAGAAGCTATAGCTTATTATAGATTGTTGCGCAAGGAAATGCCAGCTTTGAAGGTGACGGCGCTTTTTGACCCAAACATTGACAACACAGGTGGTCAGCAGTTTAAGGAAGAGGGTCTTATAGAGGTGCTAGAAGGCTACAAAGAGCAGTTTGGCAAAGAATTTACGATGTCAACTCATGCAGCTTTCAAGAAAGATGTAGCTTTGCGTCTTGCCCATAAAAAGCCTTATAATGGAAAGGATTTTACGGAGGACAAGCAAATCAATCTTCTCATAGTGGTGAATCAGATGCTTACAGGCTTTGATTCCAAATGGATTAATACGCTCTATGTGGATAAGTTGATGGAGTATGAAAATATCATTCAAGCTTTTAGCCGTACAAACCGCTTGTTTGGACCAGACAAACCATTTGGAGTGATACGCTATTATCGTTATCCACATACGATGAAATGTTACATAGATAAGGCTGTAGCAATGTATTCAGACAACAAACCTCTGAAACTCTTTGCAGATCCATTGACCCATAACTTGCATCAAATGAATAGCATCTATGAAGAAATAGAATATTTGTTTGTTCATGCTGGTGTTAAGAACTTCGAGAAGTTACCAGAATTGGAAGCAGAAAGGAAACGTTTCGTAAAACTTTTCAACCTGTTTAATAAGCATTTTGAGGCAGCTCGCATACAAGGTTTTGTTTGGGAGAAAAATCATTATCATCTAAAACAACCACAAGGCAACTATGCGGATATTGATATGTTGATAAATGAAGAAACTTACAATGTGTTGCTAAAGCGATACCAAGAGTTGTTGCCTTCAGGTATAGGAGGTGGTGGCGTGGAAGAACCACCATACGACATTGAGACTTATCTTACAGAAATAGATACAGGTCAGATAGATGCAGACTATATAAATGAGCGTTTTGATGTTTATCTGAAGTTAATTAACAAGGGAAATGCTTCTGAAGAGGAACGACAGATGGTAATGCAGGAACTCCACAAGTCATTTGCTCTGTTATCTCAAGAAGAGCAAAAGTATGCCAACATTTTCTTGCATGACGTAGAAAGTGGTGATGCTGTTCTTGACACTGGTAAGAGATTTTATGACTATGTCGTGGAGTATATGAACCAGGCTAAGAATACGAAACTTCACCAAGTGGCAGAACTCTTTGGTATCAACGAACTGTTACTAAAAGAAATCATGTCTTCTGCCGTTACAGCAGACAACTTGAACTCGTATAATCGTTTTTCAAAGTTAACTGCAACTATAGACAAGGCTAAGGCAAAACAATTCTTTGAAATGACAGAAGGTGCAAAACTGCTTCCATTTAAGGTAAAACCAAAAGCGGAATTGTTTTTGCAAGATTTTATATTAAGCAATGGCAACATGGATATTCCAGAGTTTGGCCGCAAGTTGACAGACATAAATGATGATATCAATATCGTGGAGTTTGCTAACACTTTAATGACGATGCATAATGGCATATCTGTACTTCTTTTGGAAAAAGAATGTATAGAGAAGTTCGGAGAAAAATATTCAGCAATGTCTGTATCTGATTGGTTCAAGGTGATAAATTCCTATGTGAAAGCCAAAACACATAAATATGATTTGAAACAGGACGATATTGTATATTGGAATGTTGCAGAAGATAGAACGAAATGAACAAAATAAATAACATATACGAAATTCTCTCTGGAGGTGAGCGTGTCACCTTAGAATGCAAGAAAGCGACGAAAGGTGTACCGACATCTCTATGGGACACTTATTCCGCTTTTGCCAACACATACGGCGGAACCATATTGTTGGGCGTGGTTGAGCATATGGACGAGCAAGACAATGCCAAACGGTTTGAAATCGTTGGTGTTGAGGATGCAGACAAAATTCGCAAGGATTTGTGGAATACTGTAAATAGTCGTGAAAAGGTGAATATCAATCTTCTGTACGACGATGACATTCAGACGATAGATGTTGACGGCAAGAAGGTTATTGCCATTAACGTGCCTCGTGCCGATTATACAGTCC
>JABLTL010020275.1_pt1 | contig 10170 bp, 7 predicted proteins | sample 7160151 | NCBI WGS metagenome assembly JABLTL01 (sample SAMN14651223, study PRJNA627086) | human gut metagenome | isolation source: feces | host: Homo sapiens
TGGGGAAGCTATTATGTAACAACATTACATGCTCCTTCACCTAATAATTTAAAGAATGCAATTACGTATTCAGATAATGTTTATTTTGCAAGAAGTGCTTTAAGTATTGGAAAAGATAATTTATTTAAATATTATAAAAACTTAAAGATTGGTGAAAAGATTCCTTTTGAACTGGCTTTAAATAGAAGTCAGTATATCAATAAAAATCAAAAAGTAAATGATCAATTCATTGCTGATAGTGGTTATGGGCAAGGACAAATTTTGATGAATCCTTTACAACTTGCAAGCATCTATAGTTCATTTGTCAATGAAGGATCAATTTATCAACCCCATATTGTTCAAGGAAAAACAAAAACATGGATTAAAAATGTCTTTTCTAAAGAAACATCACAAACAATAAAAGAAGATTTAATTAATGTTATTGCAGATGAAAAAGGAACAGGCCATAGTATTTATCATGATAATGTGACTCTTGCTGGAAAAACAGGAACAGCAGAAATCAAACAAAGCCAAAGTGATACCACAGGAACAGAACTTGGTTGGTTTACAGTAATGACGACAGATAGTAAACAACCTCTTTTAATAACAACATTGGTCGAAGATGTTAAAGATAGAGGTGGCAGTGGTTATGTTGTTGAACATACAAAAACACCTTTAGATTTATATCTTTCTAAGTAGGTAAAAACGATGAAGAATAAGATAGTTTTAAGTTATCGATTCATTATACTAGTTTATTATTTATTGGCTTTTTTGATTGTTATTATAAATATTAATCATTTAGAAAGGGTATTAATCTATTCTTTGATTTTAATCGTTTTGTTTGGTATTGTAGTGCATATTTATATATTGAATATTCCAAAATTATTGTTGTCAAATAAGTATATTGAAAAGAATTTATCTACAGTAAAAGAAGCGATAGATAAAATTCATAATAAGTCTATTAATGACAGTTTAATAACAATATATATTTTTCTTTTAGAAATTTCTAATTATAAAGAAGAATATCAAAACTTTGTAGAACAAAATAGTAAAAGAATTTTTGATGAAAAGCAAAATAGACATTGGTATACTATAAAATTACAATATTATTATAATTTGAATAAAAAAGATGAATATTTAAAATTATATGATCCTCAATTGGATAATAAAGTTAAAAACCCACTTTTTAAAATCATGTATCTCATTTTAAATGAAGAATATGAAGAAGCTCTTGAATTATCAAAGAAAGTTACAAGTCAACAAAAAGACATAGGATATATTATGAAGTTATATTATAGAATTATTTGTTTAGAGCATTTAGAAAAAGAAAATGAATTGAATGATTGTATTAATGAGATGGTAGAATTCAATGATCAAATACATTATGTTAAAGAAATTAAAGATAAGTATAAAAAATAATAATATGGTATACTTCTTTTCGTAACTTTATTTAGAAAGAAGTGAAATATGAATGTTAATAAAGATAGTAGATGATGATCAAGTTTTTGCTAAAAAGATAGAGAGTATGGTGTATGATGGATTTAAAGATATCTTTCTTGATTATTCAATAGATTGTATAACAAGTCATTTTGAAGATCGTTATTTTGAAAAAGGAGATATTTTCTTTTTGGATATTGATTTAAAAGAAAAAAATGGCATCAAAATTGCTGAAAAAATTAGAGAGAACAATTCTAATGCAATTATTATATTTGTTTCAGCAATGAATGATATGATTTTTGATTCATTAATTGTACAACCTTTTTACTTTATTAGAAAAGATAATTTTGATGGAGATATGAAAATCGCATGTACTCTAATTCAAAAATATATTAATAAAAATCATAAAATTATTACTTTTGATTTAAATGGTAGAAAAACCTCTATGCAATTATCAGATATCATTTATTTAGAATCGTTTTTACATGAAATTACGATTCATGCACCATTTAATGATTATAAATATTCGAGTACTTTTAATAAAATGATGTCACTTATTAATTCTACGAATATCATTAGAATTCAAAAATCCTATGCAGTTAATTTATTTTGGGTTAAAGAAATTTATAAAGAAGAGTTATTATTGAGAAATGGAGTTACTTTAAAGATTGGAAAGAAGTATCAACAAGATGTACTTGCATCGTATAAGGAGTATTTATTAAAATGATGTATTTCTTTTTAGATTATTTAGAAGTGTTATTAGGCTCCTTATTGATATGTGTCTTTTGTGATATAGAGGATAAGAAAAGATTTTGTTTAATAACATCTATTATTAATTTTTTCATTATGCAGTTCTTACAAAAATATAATTTATTTGGGAATGTGCTAGTGTATGCCATAGGTATTATAAGTTTTATTTTTGTCTCTTTAATGAAAAAGAAATTTGTTCTTTTTAATTTTATTCTTTGTATATTGCCTTCGTGGATTTCTGTTTTTACTTCAACATGTGTTATTCTTTTAATTAAAATAGTTTCACATCTCTCTGTTGTTGAAATCATGGAATCCTATAAAATAATAGTTATGTTTACAGCAAGGATTTTGTTTTTTGTAATCATTATAATAATTGAAATTTTTAAATCTAAAATAAATAATGCAATCATTGAAAAAAATAAATTTTTATTATCAGTAATCATGATGCTGATTTTTGGAATATATGTCATTTTGTTAAATAATGTAGGCCACATGCAAAAAACAATAGATGATATCTATTTAGTTTTACTTTTGTTAACAGTTTTATTTTTTGTAGTTTGTATTTTGTTTTTACATATGACACGACTCTATAATGAAAAAACAGAATATATGTTAAAGAATCAAGAATTAGAATATGTAGAAAAAAATCAATCTTTAGTACATTATCTTCATGATAATATTTTAAAAATACAACATAGTTTAAGATATGGATTAATTTTGATAGAAAATAACATAGATGATAAAAAATATGATGATGCTAAACATCAAATAGAACAATTTTATGATTTATTAGATAATAAAACAAATATTATGACGAATAATTATATATTTGATACTTTGTTAAATGATTATATTTTTCTCATAAATTCTAAATATAATGTCAAAGTAAAATCATTGATCAATATAGGAAATGATTCCTTTTTTAAAGATGTAAATAATTGTACAGAAATAATAACTATTATCTCCAATTTCTTTGAGCAATCAGATAAAACATATTTAGAAATAAAATTAATTGAATATGGAACATATATTGAATTAGATTTATTCGTAGAAAGTAATTTTGATAAAATAAATGATGATACCAACATTGATTACTTTGATGATTATGCACATCTAAGAAGAATTTTTGATAAATAATAAAAAGGACTTATACAAACAGCATGGTATAAGTTCTTTTATTTCTAATCAACTTTTAACCTAAACTTAACATAACCTCCCCTTTGCTATGTTAAGATAATGTAAAGGATGTGGAAATAATGAAAGAATGTATATATGTAGTAGAAGATGATGAAAATATTAGAGAAATTATAGATTTAGCTTTAACAAGTGCAGGTTATACTGTTAAACAATATTCAAATGCTTTAGATGCTTTAGAAAATATGAAAACAGATCAAGTGGATCTAGCTGTTTTTGATTTAATGTTACCTGGCATTTCAGGAATTGATGCTATCAAAAAGATACGTGAAACTGATCAAGAATTACCTATTTTGATTTTAAGTGCGAAGGACCGAGAAATTGATAAAGTCAATGGTTTAGATAGTGGTAGTGATGATTATATGACCAAACCATTTGGTGTTTTAGAGTTACAAGCTAGAGTACGTTCTTTGCTTAGAAGACATGCTCCTAAAGCAGCGCCGATTATTGAAAGTCAAACCTTAAAAATTGATAAACAAACAAGAACAGTGATGCATAATGGACAAGTCATGGAACTTACAAATAAAGAATATCAGTTACTTCTTTATTTAGTAGAAAATCATACACGTGTAGTCGAAAGAGATGAAATTTTAAATCATATTTGGGGTTATGATTTTATAGGTGAATCAAGAGTTTTAGATGTGCATATTCGTGCTTTAAGAGCTAAATTGGATGATGATGGAAGTAAGTATATTAAAACTATTAGAGGTGTAGGATACCGCTATGTTGAGGAAGTGAAATAAGATGAATAAAGCTCTATTTAAATATTTTGCAACAGTTTTAATTATTACGTTATTATTTTCTTCAAGTGTTTCAATGGTGATTCTTTCTGATCAAATGATGCAAACAACAAGAAAAGATATGTACTATACGGTAAAGCTTGTAGAAAATCAAATTGATTACCAAAAACCATTAGAAAAACAAATAGATAAATTAAATGATTTAGCTTATACAAAAGATACACGTTTAACAATTATTGATAAAGAAGGAAATGTTTTAGCGGATAGTGATAAAGAGGGGATTCAAGAAAATCATAGTGGACGTAGTGAATTTAAAGAAGCTTTAAGTGATCAGTTTGGTTATGCGACACGTTATTCTTCAACTGTTAAAAAGAATATGATGTATGTGGCTTATTATCATCGTGGTTATGTTGTTCGTATTGCGATTCCTTATAATGGTATCTTTGATAATATAGGACCACTTTTAGAACCATTATTTATTAGTGCTGCTTTATCATTATGTGTTGCTTTAGCTCTTTCTTATCGTTTTTCTAGAACACTTACGAAACCATTAGAGGAAATTAGTGAAGAGGTTTCTAAAATCAATGATAATCGTTATTTAAGTTTTGATCATTATCAATATGATGAATTTAATGTTATTGCGACAAAGCTTAAAGAACAAGCAGATACAATAAGAAAAACACTAAAAACTTTGAAAAATGAAAGATTAAAAATAAATAGTATTCTTGATAAAATGAATGAAGGGTTCATTTTATTAGATACAAATTATGAAATACTTATGGTCAATAAAAAAGCTAAACAACTTTTTAGTGATAGAATGGAAGTGAATCAACCTATCCAAGATTTTATCTTCGATCACCAAATTATAGATCAATTAGAAAATATCGGTGTAGAACCTAAAATCGTTACTCTAAAAAAAGATGAAGAAGTCTATGATTGCCATCTTGCTAAAGTAGAATATGGAGTGACTTTACTCTTTGTAAATGTTACTGAATCTGTTAATGCTACAAAAATGAGACAAGAATTTTTTTCAAATGTTTCTCATGAACTTAAAACACCTATGACATCCATTAGAGGTTATAGTGAATTATTACAAGCAGGAATGATTGATGATCCTAAAGTAAGAAAACAAGCATTGGATAAAATACAAAAAGAAGTTGATCATATGTCACAATTGATAGGTGATATTTTAATGATTTCAAGACTTGAAAATAAAGATATTGAAGTCATTAAACATCCTGTTCATCTCCAACCAATTGTTGATGATATTTTAGAATCATTAAAAGTAGAAATAGAAAAAAGAGAAATTACAGTAGAATGTGATTTAACATCACAAACTTATCTAGCAAATCATCAACACATCCAACAATTGATGAACAACCTTATTAATAATGCTGTTAAATATAATAAACAAAAAGGAAGTTTAAATATTCATTCTTATCTTGTTGATCAAGACTACATTATTGAAGTAAGTGATACAGGTCGTGGAATTTCACTTATTGATCAAGGACGTGTCTTTGAACGTTTCTTTAGATGTGATGCAGGGCGTGATAAGGAAACAGGTGGTACAGGTCTTGGACTTGCAATTGTAAAACACATTGTTCAATATTATAAAGGAACAATTCATTTAGAAAGTGAATTAGGTAAAGGAACAACCTTTAAGGTTGTCTTACCAATCATTAAGGACTCATTGTAGTCCTTTTTTTTATGAAAAAGTATCTAACTTGATAAAATGTGTAATTTTACATATTTTATCAAGTTGAAGGGTGTTGTTACTCATTTTCAAGATATTTTGAATATGTTAAAATGTCATAAAAGAGAGGTAGAAAAAATGCTTCAACAAGAAAGACATGAACAAATACTGGCAAGATTAAATACAGAAGGAAAAGTAAAAGTTAAAGAACTCGCAAATGATTTCGAAGTCACAGAAGATTGCATTCGTAAAGATTTAACGGCTCTAGAAAAAGAAGGACTTTTAAAACGTATTCATGGAGGAGCTATGCAAGTAAGAAAGAATCTCCATGCTTACCATGTAGATGAACGTATGAGTGTACGTTTATCACAAAAGAAAATCATCGCGAAAAAAGCAGTTGAATTGATTGAAGAAAATACGGTGATTTTTTTAGGAATCTCTACAGTGAATTTAGAACTTGCCAAGTGTATTTATCAAAAAAATATATCACTTACAATTATTACGAATATGATTGATATTATGCAATTATTTAGACATGGGGAACATAAAGTAAATCTTATTTTCATTGGAGGACATTTTAATCGTGCTAAAGATGGTTTTATAGGTACTCTTGCAATTGAACAAATTCACAATTATCGTTTTGATCTTTCTTTTATCGGTACAGTAGGAATGAATATCCATGATGGAAAAGTAACCACATATGATGTCGAAGATGGTCTTACAAAAAAAGAAGTCATGGATGCAAGTAAAAAATGTTATCTTGTGGCAGAAAATGAAAAGTTCAATTTGGATGGGAATTATGTTTTTGGGCATTTAAGTGAATTTACTGGATATATTGGTGAACAAGAGTTAGGAAGTCCTTTTAAGGAAAAAATAATGGAGTATGGATTAGAAATCATTTAATGATTTCTTTTTTTATGAAAAATCAATAAAACAATTATTGAAATTTATTGTTTTATTGATTTATAATAGCCTTGTAATAAGAAAAAGCAATAAAAGGAGGCGTGTTATGAATTGTTTATATCAAACAAAAAGAATTTCTGATTTAAAAGAAAAGATGTTGAGCAGTAAACGTTATGCTTCTATTGAACAGGCACGAATCATTACACGTGTTTACCAAGAAAATGAGAAATTATCTCTTCCTAAAAAAAGAGCTCTTTCTTTAAAAGCAGCATTAGAGGAATTAGAGATTTCTGTTGAAGATGAAGAGTTGATTGTTGGAAATCGTACAAAGGGTATACGTTATGGTGTTGTTTTTCCTGAAAGTGGTTGTTCGTGGATCAATCAAGAATTTGAAACGTTACCAACAAGACCACAAGATCAGTTTTTAGTAAAAGAAGAAGATATTAAAGAATTTAGAGAAAAGATTTATCCTTATTGGAAAGGAAAATCTTTAGAAGATGCAATTAAAGGAACTTATGGAATAGAAATTAATGAAATAAGTAAAGTGGTAAAAATTAATCAAAAAGATCATGCTCAAGGTCATATTTGTCCTGATAGTGCTTTATGGTTAAAACTTGGTCCTCAAGGTTTAATGGAAAAAGCAAAAAAAAAATTAAAGAATTGTAAAGATGAACAAAAAGAATTTTATGAATGTACGATTCTTGTATTAGAAGGGGCAGTTCATTTTATGCAAAGATATCATGATTTGATTGAAAGTGAAAAAATCGAATCATTAAAAGAAGTGGGAAAGATTTGTATGAAGCTTTCTAAAAGACCTCCAGAAACTTTTCATGAAGCGGTGCAATCTTTGTGGTTTTTATTTGTGATATTACATATGGAATCCAATGCTTCTTCTTTTTCACCAGGGAGAATGGATCAATATCTTTATCCTTATTATCAAAGAGATATAGAAAAAGGAATTCTTACTAAACAAGAAGCTTTAGAAATATTAGAATGTTTGTGGTTGAAATTTAATCAAGTTGTTTATTTAAGAAATCAAAATAGTGCTAAATATTTTGCTGGATTTCCAATTGGTTTTAACATTGCTATTGGAGGTGTAGATGAAAATGGTCAAGATACGTACAATGAGCTTTCTTTACTTTGTTTAAAAGCTCAAGAACATTTAGGATTACCACAACCTAATTTATCTGTAAGACTTAATAAAAATTCTAGCCATGAATTAATGCAAGCTGCTATTAAAGTTGTTTCACTTGGAAGTGGTATGCCACAATTTTTCAATGATGAAGCTATTATTCAACCAATGATTGAAGATTTAGGAATTGAAGAAAAAGATGCACGTAATTATGCTATTGTTGGATGTGTTGAACTGACAACACATGGCAACAATTTAGGATGGTCTGATGCAGCCATGTTTAATTTAAATAAAGCATTAGAACTTACTTTGAATCATGGAAAATGTTTACTAACAAAGCAACAAATAGGATTAGATTTAGGAAGTTTAGAAACATATCAAACTTATCAAGATTTAGAAAATGCTTTTCAAAAACAAATTGATTATTTTATTGATAAAATGATGGCTGCAGAAAAGATTGTAGAAAAAGCACATCAAGATTATTTACCAACAGCTTTTCTATCTACTGTTATTGATGATTGTTTAGAAAAAGGATTAGATGTTACTAAAGGTGGAGCTAAATATAATCTATCAGGTATTCAAATGATTCAAGTAGCCAATCTTGTAGATTCTCTAGCAGCTATTAAACAACTTGTTTATGATGATAAAATGATAAGTCAACATGATTTATTAAATGCTTTACAAGAAGATTTTAAAGGCTATGAAATCATGCAAACAATGCTTTTAAATAAAGTGCCTAAATATGGAAACGATGTAAAGTGGGTCGATGAGCTTGGAAATCAATGGGCATGTTACTTTAGAGAAAAGATGAAACGTTATACAAATTATCGAGGAGGTCCTTATCATACAGGAATGTATACTGTTTCTGCACATGTTCCAATGGGTGAAAATGTAGGAGCATCACCAGATGGCAGAAATGCTTTAAAACCACTTGCTGATGGAGGTATGTCACCTGTCTATGGTAGAGATCTGCAAGGCCCAACAGCTGTTTTAAAATCTGTTTCAAAACTTAATAATTCATGTACGACGAATGGTGGTCTTTTAAATATGAAATTCTTCCCAGAATTTTTTAAAACAGAAACAGGCTGTTTGAAATTTGAAAATTTCTTACGTGCTTTTGTGGATTTAAAAGTACCTCATATACAATTTAATGTTGTTAGAAAAGAAGATTTGCTTGATGCTAAAGTTCATCCTGAAAATCATCAATCGTTGACAATTCGTGTTGCTGGTTATACAGCATACTTTGTTGAACTTGCTGGCAAGCTACAAGATGAAATTATTGAAAGAACAACTTATGAAAATATCTAAAGCATTGGTTTTTGATATTAAAAGATTTGCAATACATGATGGGAGTGGTTTAAGAACAACAGTTTTTTTTAAGGGGTGTCCACTTCGTTGTCTATGGTGTCAAAATCCAGAAGGATTAAACACTCAAAGACAAGTCATCTATTTTAAAAATAAATGTATTCATTGTAGATGTTGTCAACAATTCAAAGAACAAATTAATTATCAAAATGATCGTCCATATTTTCAAAATCATCAAGACTTTGATCAAGTTATTAAAACATGTCCTAGTGGTGCTATTCAATACGATAGTCAAGAGTATACTTTAGATAAATTAATGAATAAAATTAAAGAGGATGAAGTTTTCTTTCAACATGGAGGAGGTGTTACATTTTCTGGTGGAGAACCCTTTATGCAAGGTGAATTTCTTATTAAAATTTTAAAAAGATGTCAGAAAGAAAAGATTCATACAGCTATTGAAACATCATTTTATACATCATTAGAACTTATAAAAAAGGCATTGCCTTATTTAGATTTAGTTTATATAGATTTAAAAATATTTGATGAGCAAAAACATCAGGCCTGTACAAATGTATCATCACAACTTATTAAAGAAAATATTCGTTATGTTTTACAAAGTGAATATAAAGATAAAGTGATCATTAGAACACCACTGATTCCAACAATGAGTGCAACGGATGAAAATATTCATCAAATCGTAAAATTTTTAATTCAAATAAATCCAGAAGTAAAATATGAGATGCTGAATTATAATCCTTTAGCTTCAGCTAAATATGAACTTGTGAATTTAAAATACGGATTAGAATCATATCAAATGTTTACCAAGCAACAAATGCAACATTTTTATGATGTTGCTTTACAAGCAGGAATAAAAAACTTAATAAAAGAATAGGAGAAAAGAAAATGGAATTTATAATTGATACAGTAAACTTAGAAGATATAAAAGAGGCAGTAGAATATATGCCAATTGTAGGAGTAACAAGTAATCCTTCAATAGTGAAAAAAACAAGTCCCAAAGATTTCTTTAAACATATGAA